>Ga0307513_10000967_pt1 | contig 41579 bp, 47 predicted proteins | sample 15_EM_MG_FD_202174 | JGI IMG/M metagenome (GOLD analysis project Ga0307513, IMG submission 202174) | Populus trichocarpa ectomycorrhiza microbial communities from riparian zone in the Pacific Northwest, United States - 15_EM | ecosystem: Host-associated > Plants > Roots > Unclassified | place...
AAACGTGGGGCCGACAGTAATAATACCAGGGATATTGAGTCCAGGAAGCCCAAGCTCGTACAAGGTGAGCAGACCCGTGTCAAATGTACCGATTGCCTCTGCGCGGACATTGAATACGGCCTGAGCACCACCTTCGAGTGCGGTCGTGAATGCGGCTCGAGTAATGCTAGGAGGAAATATCTTTCCGGAGATGATATACCCGATAGTGAGCGTTACTGAAACGTCCACATCTGTGTCGAGGTGGGCATTCGCACTGAAACCGATCCCCGAGCCAGGGGCAGGGCAGTTGATTGAGCCGTCAAATATCGGGAAGTTCTTATGGACATCGAGGAGGTTAAAGGTGTGTTCGCCGTCTTTTCCCCATCTCTTCATGACAACATCACTGGTAGTGGTACGGTTCACGGACGCGACGTTCACCCGTGGGACATCAGCCGTGATCTTGTTGTTCTTCACAAAATCATCAAACAAATCGCGCTTGCGGAGGAATGACGGCATCCCGGTGCTGCGCCTAAGTGCGCTGTGCAGACGAGAAACCTGGGTAAAGGGCTGTTGGAGGGGGTTCGTTGTTGCAACGGTCGTAAAGGTCACTTCGCCACGCCTGAAGAACGGTCAGAGGGTGTGTTGGAACGGGCCATTGTACTCACGAGGCAGGCATCTTTCCGAAGTCGTAGTCGAACTCGAGCGAGAGCACCTTGGGCTGCATGTCGCGTTTGGAGAGCTCCGCCATGATGAGGTCAGGAACACTCTGGTCTGTGTCATCCTGGGTCGTGACGACGCGCGCAAACGGCGCCGCAGCGCAATCGTCTGGCAGACGTACGATCGTGTTCTGCGCGCCGCCGAGGAAGAGGTCATCGCAGCCGTTCTCCGGCTTAGTGCACACAAGACGTATGACCTGTGATTCTGTCGATGTCGCGTCACAGCCAAGAATGTTCCAGCCCGCAGCCTGGCTAATGTCCGAAATGGCCTCTGGTGCGCCGTCCTGTAAACGTATTAAATGCGCAAAACAACGCTCCCCCGTCTACTCACTAATACGATGGAGTTCCATGGCGTGATGACCCCATCGCCCGATTCATACGAGCAACTCCCGCGACATGGGGTTGTAAAGTCGTTTGCGGCTAGTGCGAGGGGCAAAGAGCTCGCAGTTAGAAGGCAAAGCAACGTCGCCTTGTTTAAATTCATGAGATAATTGGTTAGATAATGAGTGCGGGGCTATCAAATGAAGGTCGTATAGAGAGTGGACGCGCGGAGGGCGCAGCTGGCTCGAGAACAGACAACTGTCTGAAGCGAAGGTGAACGTAGGGGGGTTACTGTGGGTTACTGATACCAGCGCCGGTGTTATATGGCAATCTGGGGAGGACGGCCTTTGGCTGATGTCCATCACCGGAGCCCACATGGCGGTCACCAACGAGATGCAGTTCGCTAGTTGGCTAGTTGAGAACCCAATGGTGCAGAAGGATGCAGCAGCCGAGCTAGCACCTGACTTGCCAGATTTTCGCTTTGACGTAATTGGGAAGGACGTGCGTCGCCCGCTGCCCGCCGCGAGTCGTGTAACTCATATGGAAAAGCGCAGTATCGCTGGGTGAAGGTAGCTTGAGATGTCGGTCCTAGTGTGCCAAGTCGAAGTATTACGATCACGGCCACATGAAATTGCCTGCAAGATCAGATGATTCGTTCAGTGTGCATAATTTCTGGTGATAGTGGTCTTTGTTTGAGTTCCCTTCTTGCACGTTTCTGATATGGCGAAGAATAGGAAGTCTTCAAGTGACGGCCGCCTTGATATTCGCACACATGCGCCTCATCTCTCTGCCCACATATTACAACCTTGGCATTAGGCTCCAAGTAATTCCAAAGTCACAGCGTCACCGTTTCTCGTTATGGACGTGACACATTTGAACAATGATGGCGGTGATAAATACACCTGGTAATCACATAGTTGCTCTATCCGATGTCGAAACGTGGGTGCACAGCGAGAGTGATGTGACACTCTCATCGCTCTGGCTGTGCCGATTTGCTTGCTTGTGGTCCCGTCGGAAAAATGATGGTCTCATAACAACACATTGGTGAGCATCTTATAATCGAATACGATGAAGTGACAAGTGCTCGAGAAGTTTCGTGTGAACAATGGCCATAGGATGCCATACAAAGGGTGGCCGTTACAAAGGGTGGCTGTTTAGGAGAAGCAGGTAGTGGAACGCCCTTCGGAATCACTACCGTATGTTTTCGTCGAAGAGGTGGAGAGAAAAGAACGCCGATTAATGATGCTGACATACTTCGACCTGACACACGCACAACACCATACATCCAGGACCTTTGCCGGGACCTCTGCAGCAAGGCACTGGTAAAGAGTGGTTCCCTTCAGACATCCTATTCAAGCCTGACGAGGTACAAGTTGTGGCTCGTCATTGAAACTCCTCTGACGAACTGGAGCAACGCTTCAGATAGTCAAGTCTACGCAAACTTCTGAATATAATGAGACAATAGTCCTTCTAGCCTCCTGTTCCTGGTAGATTATTCCTCTCTAACGATTCCCGCTGTCGATCGTATCCGCACAATGTCTGCACGATTCAGCCCCGCCTCACGACAGAGAGATCGAAATATCGAGTCCTCATTATCGAAGAGAGCCAAGGGCGTGTCATATTCTGCGACGCGGCCTCCATCTAAAACAAGTACTCGGTCGTAGTAAACTGTCCCGGAGATGGTAAGGGTCTTTGTGCACGAAACCCTGAAGGAATAGCTCCTTACCGATGGTGTTGAGCCTATGGGCAATACAAAGAAGAGTCCGATCTTTGAATTCTGTCGTCGTGGTCGTTTGGACCTTTGAATCAGTCTCCACGTCGACGTTGGACGTCGCTTCATCCTGTTCAGAGAGTAAGAAACTGTACGAGCAATAGTGCAGGTACATACCATCACGATGATCCGGGAGTCCTTGACTAGCGCGCGACAGAGTGCTACAAGTTGTCGTTCGCCGGCGCTGAAATTCCCGCCCTCTTCGCCGACATCTGAGTCCAAACTGAACTTTGCATCTGAAGCTTTGTCCTCTTTTCCGTCTTTTGGAAGGAGCCAAGCTCGTTGCAGAGCAGATATCAGCTCCGCATCAGTACGAGTGCCCTGGGGATCACTGGAGAAGCAAGTGAGCGTACGTCTCATCTTCAAGACAGACAACTGACATATTCTGTCTGATAGTACCCTGGAACAGCAGGCTATCTTGCGGTATGACGGCAAGACGGTGTCGTAAAGTATCAAGACCGATAGCTCGTGTGTCAATTCCATCGATTTCGACCGTTCCTTCATCAATCTCAACCAGTCGGAAGAGGCCTGTAGTACCATTATGAGAGCGTTATCTCGAAGCTAGGTGGTGAAGCTTACATTGTAGCAAGCTGCTCTTCCCTGCTCCGGTCCTACCCACAATCCCGACCTTCTCCCCGGCGTTGACTTCAAAGCTGACATTATGTAACACCCTTGGAAGCCCGGGACGGTACGCCATGCTGACACCCTTGAAATTAATCATGCCATCCTCCGGCCAAGAGGGTTTTGGGTCGTCATTCGTCGTTGGAGGTGCCTCGCCTGTGAGATTTCCGTAATTTGCCAAGCGTTCCACGGCGTTCAGTTCTTGTTCGGTTCGTGCATATGTAGCAATGAGCTCTGACAGTGTGCTGGTGATCGCCAGAGTATACGTCAAGACAACTCCAGTCTTCGAAGGATCGGTGGAGTTTCGCAAGCCGACGGCGATGAGCGCAATACCTAGGAATACTCTGAGCGACGTTCTAATCCCAAACGGGGACTTGCGATACCTAAGACAAGAAGGTTCGCAAGGAAGTCGAGCCGCACACCGAGCCATCTGCGAAAGCCTTGATAAGCGTGGTCGATGTATAACAGGGGTTTGACGCACCTTTGCAGAAATACTAAGAGAAGGTAGGCGCGGTTCTGGGAATCTGTGGAATGGTGAATGGATGGCCCATAATTAAAAAGTAGTCCACAAACCAATGGCAGTTTCTGCCGTTTGAATAAACCTTTGCTGAGCTCGCCATGCACGAACGGTATTGAGGCCAGAGAGCGTTTCTGTCGAGTCTCAGTAGAGTATGTGGGACACTGGTAGGTTACACATACCGGACAGACACGCGTAGAGTTGGGATCTGAGCAGTGAGTCCAGACGCTTCACTTCCACAGAAGTTCGCCTGTAATGTTGTCAGCTTCGTAACGAGTATGATGCACTGCTTTCTCTTACTCACCGGTAAAACGTAGAGGCTAGGTAATAGAGTATAAACAAGAAAGGAATTGCTATGCCTAGGTACGGAAAGGTGTAGAAAATGAGGAAGATTGCACCCATCACAGCGCTCGCCATATGGAGGAACTGGTAGAAGCTGTTGGGGAGTGTGTTATCTAGTGATTCAACATCTCGACTCATCCGGCTCATGATTCGTCCGATCGGGGTCGTATCAAAGAAGGAAACCGGCGAGCGAAGTAGAGAAGCGAGGGCATTGTTGTAGAGCAATTTGCTTGCCCGAATAGCTGCTAGGCTGTCCTACACCTCAGTGTCGGAACATTTAACGATGAAATTGGGAACGAACCAGAAAGTGAAGACATTGATGAAGACAATCACCGCTTGCGCTATTCCGATGCCTGAATATAATACCATATAGTCGGATTGCTTGAAATGCTTGATTGAATTGCTGGTCCACCACCCCAGGAACAAATTGGTGACAACTGCGGGAACTGTTTAGGGATCCCGGAGGACGAGAACAGGATTGGAATTACCGTTGGCAGCCTCAGAAAGTAACAGGCCACCGAGAATAATTGGTGCCCAAGTAAAACCCCCAGCTGCTTTGAGGTACATGCCGTAGATTCCCCAGTCCATTTGTCCCGTGTTTCTGTCTTCCTCTTGCATGAGGGGCTTTGATGCGGCAATATCTCCCTTCGCATCTGCCTTGACTGTTTCCTTTTCCTTTGAATTGGTCGCCTCAGTGGCTTCCTTAGTGACGCCCGTTCCCCCAAACTCGGCGACAAGAGCAGAGAAAGTTTGGCCAGAGGTAATGAGATCCTACAAGAGTCAGTTCGCCATAGTGCACCAATGGCGGTGAACATACGGTATAAGTCCCATGTTCAACGATCCTCCCGTCACCTAATACGTAGATGTAATCGACAAAAGGAAGAGCAGAGAGCGAGTGGGTAACCAGGACCCTCGTGCAATGAGACAGAGGTCCAGAGAGTAAGCAGTTCTCCATGAGTGCATTGCCAACATGAGCGTCAACGGCGCTCAAGGGGTCGTCGAGAAGCACAATGTCGGCTAATGCGCGGCGTAAGTAAGGAGAACAAGCGATGCAGCCACTCACATCTGGAATACGCAGCCCTTGCTAGAGAGATGCGCGCCTTTTGACCACCCGAGACGTTGATGCCCCTCTCCCCAATTTCAGTCCTGAATTGTGGAACAGTCAGATTAGAATAAAGGTATATTGGTGATGACCCACAGTTCCCCGTTTGGAAGCATTTCAATATCGTGCTCCAATGAACAAGCCTTGTACACTTCTTGCAACCTAGCAAGTAACGTTAAGATATAGCCAATTCACACAACGAGAATTCCTTACCTGGCTTCGTCCAACTCGGAACCAAAGAGAACGTTATCCCTGGCGCAAAAGTCAATACAAGACTCGGGCCGTTGTGCATGCGTAGTCGCACCTCAGCGTTGCATTCATGATCCACGCACTCTGTGGGCAATAAGCCACACTGCCGTTGAAGACGACCTGTATGGCGAAATGAGGTTAATCTCAGTCATTCGGTACACATCCACAAACTCACCTCTCCCTTCGTCCTCCGCATCTCTCCGATAAGGGCATTCAAGACTGATGATTTACCAGACCCAATCCTCCCAGAGATCGCAACGAATGAGCCCTGGGGAATCTTGAGATTCAAGTCTTCCAAAGTAAATGGGGCTGAATGGTCCTGTTCTTCTTCTTGAACCGTAGGAGTGACAGCGCCAGAGTTCGCTGACCCCGAGCCAGAAGCAACGGGGATGTCGGGGTCGCTTTTAGCCTTTACGCCTTTCTTGTCCGCATTCTTATCCTTCCGGCGCTGCTGCCGAGTTGCCTCCTTGGCCTGGGCCATAATCACTTTCGCGGACGTCGCATTCCCCACGACACCCTTGGTGTTCGTGACCTTGGTCGGGTCGGCGACTTCCCAGGTAAAGTCCCCCTCGACGTCAACGGCGTACTCTGCGTCCTGTTTGATCACAAACGTCTCATCCTGTTCTTCGGCGAGCAAAAACTCGCCGATGCGCCCTAGGGACACATACGCGTCGGAGCACATGCTAAATACCATGGGGATCATCACGAGTGGCATCCGGATGACCTGTTATTCCACCATTAGATTCAGGTGGTGCGAGGGAAAGCGAAGAGGCGCACGAACATTCATTAACTGAAGTGATGAGAAGATAATCGCAGGATTCAGGTCATGCTTCGTGAGGGCATACGTGATCTTCATGGAGATGAGCAATATTTTTCTACACTAGGTGACAGGGACGTACGAAGGAGAGTATTGCAGCCGCAATAGGAACGAATGTCACAGAGCTGAATAGTCCAGAGCGTGCGATCCTGGGAGCAAGGTCAGACTACTCTGATTGGCAAGAGATACCACCTGACGCACGCTATCTTCTTCACAGTCTTGAGTTCGGCTTCTCTGATAACCCCAATTTTCTCCTTGTAGAACATTTCCTACGTGGCTCGCCTGTGAGGCTCCATGCTTGCAGAATTAATGTTCTCGCTTACCCAGCCATAGATCTTAATCAGGCGAATGCCTCCCAACACTTCTTGTGTGAGCCGAGATCGAGAGTCTGTGATCTTCACGCCCTTCCATCGTTGGTTAATCATTAATTTGACCATGATGCCTTGGATCGGGAAGCCGACGACAAGGACCGCGAGTGCAACGAGGCCGGAGGGGCCCATGTTATTAACAAGGAGACCAATTCCAACGAAAATCTGTTGGAGAAATTAGATAGAGTTGAATCAGATGAGAGCGTTTGAGGTACCATGATGGGAGATATCCAAAGCCTGCTCAGAGGGTAAGTAATGGGCCCGTCAAATAGGTCAGCCACGTACATATGAACCATTGTTGTTGCAAAATCGAGGCGAGTCGTATCAGTCGATATCATAGTGGTAATCTTTCCAGCATTGTGTTCAAGACGAGCCTGGCGGGATATATCAATACGAAGGGTGTGATTTATAGGCGACTCTGAACAAACCCTTCCGGAGAGGCGCAGAGATTTGCGGAAGATGTTCCCAATGACCTTTTTGCACAACCAATCAGACCCAAGAACGATATGGTGTACCAACGGGGTCCACATACCGCACTACGTGTCAAGAGGCCAACTTGCATACCATATTGCTGTGCCTGGTTCCGACACAAGCTCCCCAACTCTGGAAAACAGCGTCTCAAGAAACAATCGATAGGTTACTATTTGCTCCCCACATACCCTGCATAGCAAACAATCCAAAAGCAAGTCCAATGCCCTTCCCAACCGGCGGAGCTTCTGGGAAACGCAGGGGCGCAGTGTGGTGTGCATATGCATCGACCAAAAACTGGAGAAGAGCCCTGGTCACGAGTGGAGAAGTTGTCGCTAGCGCCTCTGTGGCGCGCATATTGTGGTCAGATTCCTGTCGCGCGTACATTAAGTGAGTGAGAGAACGCACCTCCGATGGCATACAAGCACCCGGAGAGCCAAAAATGGAAGAAAAACGTCTTCTGGATGGCAAAGGGGAGGGACGAGTCGTACTGTAGTTCCTTCTTTCCCTTTCCCTTTTGCCTGCTGGTATTTATGTTGCTCGCGTTCTTGTTCTCAGGGTCGGGAGATGCCGCGCCAGCCTCGAGCTCTCCCAAACCCTTTTCGTCATTACCATCACCAGCCGTGGCATCACTGGTATCTATCGTGTCCGTGTCCTTGTTGTTCTCGGGAAGTCGTAAACTCACAGGCCGCCTTTCCGGCGGACAGCGCGTGTAGAAATTACTCTCTAGGCGATCGGTGACGACCTCTGCGCGTCGACGGTCGTCCAGCTCCCACAAATCTGTGTGTGCCGCCCCGAGTAAGTCGTCAGTTGCCAGTCGCTCGTACCGCGTACCGCGTACCGATCAACGAATTTGGTTAGGTGTACCAGGTACCAAAGCAAACTTACCATCTTTTTCCAGGGGCCTCGTAAAGCCCACCATGATCAACGGCGATAGCCATGAGAGCACGAGACGCGACCACGGCCTGGCGATTTAAATTTCAGTAATTCGAGTTCAAGGTCAACACAAGTCGCAGACGCAGACGCAGATACAGACGCACCCAGCAGAAGCTTGTGGAGTGACCTTGCCCTTGCCAAACGCAGGCGGGCGTGGGGTGGGATGCCAAAACTTGTTGAGGAGGCTGTCAGGTCTGCGCTCGGTGTCGTCGTTGTCTCCCATCTCGCGCGATGAAAGCCAATCGCGTTATTGTCAATCTACAGTACGCTAAACGGGGGGTTGACAGACAAGCTAACGGCTCCCCATAAGGGATGGGTTTATAATACGTCGCTCGCAATTGGGTACTGGCAGGTCCTCATTGATTCCGGATCCGTTCCCGTCGGCCATCGGCTCAGGATTAGAACCGCATACGTGTCCTTTGCGGCTGGCCTCATGACTAGTTCCACGTAAACAAAAAAGGATCTCCCTCATGACTAATTATAGCTAACCCAATAGCTAACCCACTAATTTAGCCTGCAAACACAAATTTTGAACTTGAAACCCTTCTTTCTTCGTTTATCCACGTTCGAGGTACAAGACAAGAGGAGGTGTACAACAAAGTCAAGGTGGGTAGGAATCCGCAACAAAATTGGAAGGAAATCGGAAAACCACTAATGAGGGGAGAAACGAGAATACTAGAAGCCAAGGAGACAAACACGCGGGGAAAGACGTCATAAGGTAATAAATTAGGTGTGGACAGGCCGGGCAGGTGCGCATCCGGAAGCGAAGAGGCGCACGAAGAGGACTAGGACATATATGACAGGAGAAGCAGAAGCAGTAGTGGTGAGAGTTAGGGAATTGTATGTGTGGGCTGTGTGCGAGAGTGGAGTGAGAATGCAGAGAAAAAAAGAAAAAGAAAACTCGACAGACGATTAAAACATTTGTGCGTTGTCGCAAACACGATTGGGCAGAAGCTCAGGGCAGAGCCGCATGGCCACAAATTCGGGCATCGAGTCCGTCAAACTCAGCCGTTATATCACAATCTCGCGACTGGACCGCCGCACATCTGTCCGACGCGCCAACGCCGCCGGGTTGAAGCTCGGGGGGGGCGACGTGGGGGGCGATGTGGGCCGTTGTGCGCGGGGGGGTCGAACATGATTCATCACGGATTGAGACTGAGACTGGGGTTGAGCTCGTTGCGGCGCCGAGGCGATCAGAGTAGCCGTCCGCTGGGTAACCGTCGGGAGTGATTCACGTCGCGTCGGCACGGCGACGAGGCCCGAAATGCTCGATGGGGGCTGCAACGACCCCGAATTAGGGCTCCACAGGACCTGGTTTAACGCGGGTCGCACCGAGTGCCGCTGCGAGGAGGAAAGGAGGGCAACCGTGCTAGTGAGTGTTTGAAGCGCGGCTTCGCGATCGCTTTTGGTGCTCGATGGCACGGCGGGAGTAAGGCTGTGCCTCGTATTCATATCTGCATTCATATCTGCATTTGTGCCCGTGGGGGTCTTTGGCGTTGGATCCGTGGGGACGTTCCGAGGTGGGGGTAAGGTCAACGCGCTCTGCGCACGTGGGCCGCGTAGGACTGTCCTTGAGCGGCTCGGGTGTTCGCCAGTAGAAGCTACAAGGGTTGCAGCTTGCGAGACGGGTGGCACAGACGCGCTACCGGTGGTGCCATTGCTGGAGGCTCTGGTGGCACTATCCGCTGTGGCAGGACGAACACGGCGCCTACTGACAACCTCTAACGGCGAGACAGGTGGTCGAGGGAGATTGGTAATTGGTTGAAGACTCTTCACTAGCACTGGCGGTTTCGTGGGCTCGTGCTCGGCCGTGGTTGGGCGTGATGGCACCTTGATCTCATGCGACGGGGCTGTACCCGTACTTTTGGGTGATAATTCTGGAAATGTGATAAGAATCGAGGAGACGCTGACGACTGGCGGGAGGATCGGTAACCACGAAGGCGAAGTGGTACGCTGAGGGGTTGGAGGAACCGCAGGAGTCACAGGGGTCACAGGGGTCGCAGGGGAAGCGGCCGTGGCAGCTGCCTGAACCCTGCGGAGTTTCTCTTCGGCAAGAGTATACAGATCCTTCTGGAGCTCGAGCTGCTCGCGAAGGGCACCCCTTTCTTTGAGGAGATCTCGCTTCTCCATCTCCCACTCATGCTCTCGGATGCGGGACTGGAGGTTATTGCGTCTCTCCTCTCCTGAGAATTGCTCGAGAGCTTCGCTGAGCTGCGTTGTGGCTTCCATGAGAAGTTCGAGGAGATCGGCGACAGCACGAATGGCTGGCGGCTGTGTGGTGCACGATGACATGGAGGAGATTGACCAGGACTTTAGCCGAGCAAGGACGGTGGCCATTTGCCGGACATCACCACTGGAAACGACTAGTCAGCAAGCAACTTGGGTAGGTTTTGAGGCGCACGTCTTAGCCAAGACGACCGCCTGTCGCTCGAGCTCAACTTCTTCGCGCGGCCGCTCGATGACTGGGGGCGGTGTGGGGGTACCTGGCTGAAAGTCGACGTGTACGCGAGTTATTTCTGCTGGAGTAAAGTACGCTCTGCATATAGGACAGTTTCTAGAGGCAAGGGTGTGGAGACATGGCCTTTTAGGGGCGACCTGTCAGGCAGAGATCGTTGTGTACGAGAAAGCCGAGATGCGGACCTGCAGAAAACGTGGCCTGGAGAGCGGTCAGCGTGGGCAGGTCGGACGTCGGGTGGGCTCGAGGTGGAAGATTAGTTAGTACTGACCGCAGCGGATGACGGCGGGGGATTTGTCTTCCGAGTATGGGTCGAGACAGACGTCGCATGCTGCATCTGTACGCAGGATGAACATCTCCTCTCGTCGTGCTGTTCGTTGTCGACGGTCGACGGTCGACGGCCGGGGGTAGACAGGGTCCAGCTTATAAAACGGTTTGGCAAACTAAAACACCGCCATCATTCGCCTACGCCTAGCGCCAGGAGCTCGCGTATGTATTTACCCAGTTATTTCCTGATAACTCGCACCGACTCGGACTAGGCCCTGACCACTGCCCCGTCGATATGCACCAGGTCAGCCTCCCGGTCCCACGCCCACGACACCACCCTCCCTTCGTATTCCTCTAAATCCTTCAAGCATGCCTTTGTACCCCCGCATACAACGAACACTACAACCCCTCGTTTTGGTCCCTGCCCCTGCGCGAGTATACCTTCCATCAGCCGTGGTGTGTATGCCGGCACGAGTGCCGCAGCCGTCGCCAATTCCGGCACAATCTTCTCGTCGTCTGCAACACAGGATCACAGGATCACAGGATCAGGTGCTGAGGACCAAGCCACAACAGCCGCAACGGCGACGGGAACGGCCATACCTGTAAACCTCAAAGCTGCCTCCATGGCCCGCTCATCACTCACAGTTATGCACCGGACCCCACCCTTTCGATCCACCGCCATCTGGACGACACTCGCGGACGGCGAGGACGCCCCCAGAGACGTAGCGCGCGAGCTGAGTGACGCGAGATGGGCCACCCTCACCGTTCGATCCTCGATCGCCTCGTCCTGCCTTGTTGATCGCTTGACCGAATACGCCCGCAGTGCATCTGAGACCGTGACCTCTTTCACCGCTGCCCCCGGAGGTAACTGCGACTCATTCCCTCGTGTGGCTTGCACAGAATGGTAAAAACAGGCCGAACCGTGCGTTTCCACGCCAATAATGGGAACTGAAGAAAGGTCCATAAGGTACGTTTGTGTAGCAGGAAACGGCGTACCATCCTCCCATCCTACATCTTCTGCCCCCAAAGCGATACCACCCAATAGCCCCCCTCCTCCGACTGCGCAAATGATTGCATCGGGCTTCAAGCCCCGCGGCAATTCTTCCTCCATCTCATGGACCAGCGTAGCATTTCCCTGCCACACGAGTGGGTCGTCTGCACCGCGTCAAGCAATTTTCTTAGGTCATTCAGTCCCCACTCACCATATGCGGGGACTAATATCCTACGATAAAGCAAATCAGTACCATGTACACCAGCTCCTTCTCCTCAGAGCAACCAAACACAGACACGGACACAGACACGGACATGGAGACTCACCCACTGGGCCCGAGCTCCGCCTTGAACTGTTCCGCGCGCCTAAGGGCCTCTTGATAGTTCTCCCCACCAATGCGGACGTCCATCTTGCCCCCTCGTGGTCCCTCGCGCTCCAGCGCGCCCACGAGGCTCGCCGCAGACGACGGGAGGAAGACCGTACACGGCACACCGAGCGCTCGCGCCGCCGACGCAGCTGCGATGCCTGCGTTGCCACCGGACGCAGCGGTGAGGTGTGGTAAGGCCGCTCCAGTGGTCGTATTCGTATTCGTAGGCACGGGCGAGGCGCGGGAGCCGGAGAGCGCTGCGCGCGCCGCGATGGATTTCGTGTCGAGCTCGTCTGGAGCCCGCGCAGAGGAGGTCGGTTGTGTGTGTAGAAAGGCGTGGATTGCCTGATTTGCAAAATGGGGGATGCCCCGGCCCTTTACGATGAGTAAGCCCCCAATAAGTTTTCGTCGTTCGAAAATCAGATAATTGGTGTACTTACTTTGAACGAACGGCTGTTTTGGAATGTCTGCCATAGTTACACGAGATCAGTACTGATCAGACGACGCGCGGAAATGGGTTAAGACGCTGCTTACCTCGATCTTGAGAAAAACCTCGGCATTTAACCGCTCAGAGAGCGCAGAGGAGCGGACCAGTGGTGTCTTGATCCACAATCTACCGTCGGACATACCTGCAGTGGGAGTAGGGGAGTTCAAGTCTTCGAGTTGGGCAGCACCATGTATAAGGAACCATATAAAACGGGTTTCTACGATTAAAGCTGACTCATCGAACAGCGTACAACATTATCACCCCCAAACGCCGAGGACGGTACAAGTACAAGGACAAGGAACGGTTCCATAAGCGTGTCCAGTAATAAAAAGCAGGACTGCGCGAGGTCGAGGTCGAGGTTGGTCGAAAAAGCTTTTGGGGGCCTAGGTCGAAGAATCGGGGAGCGTGGTGCAGCTCCACGTGGGGTGGTACGTCTCCTGCATCATACGGGAAAAGACGAGCTCGGCCGTTTGCGCGGGTTCACCGACGGGGAGCTCGCGCCAGTCGTCGCGGCCGACGAGAACGAGCAAAAACGTAAGGACAACGACATCCCGCAGTGCGGGTTTCTTATCTGCGGTCTCGTGGATCTCCAATGCCGCCGCGGAGGTGGTCGGTTGCGCGAAGCTGCCGTACACGGGTGAAGAAATCGGGTGCGTGGCGCGTCCGAGCGACTGCATCGACGTCGGGGAGGTTTCGCCCGAGATAGGGTCGGAGTATGTAGGGGGGCGGTAGAGTGCAAGCAGGGCCTGTTTGGACGACGGGATGCCGACCGTTGCTGCCATGCATCGCCAGCTTGCGGGTTTGCTGTCGAATATCCCGCTATGGGGTACCCATTTGTACGTCTCTACCTGGGAAATGAAGCTGTAGGAGTGATTTCTACCGCGTCCCCCCGCCACAAAGTCAGCGGGACATCCAAACTTTGCAGGGCAAATAGACACACCTGGAGGAGAACCCCATTCCTTTGGACTTTACCAGAAAGTCGTTGACAGGCATTTGCAGCCCTACCACGCCAACCACAGGCTGTGAGTTATTCGACCACCTGATCCAAGCCACATCCCGCAGACTTCGCCGATCGCGGTCAAAATGCCACAAGTGTGTGGTCGCACAAGCTCCATCTTTGCTCACGTCGGTTGTCACGCAGTAGACGGGCGACCGCGATTGGGATGGGAGGAGCGTGGTATTGAGGGGAGAAGCGCCGCGGGTGAGATGATAAGTGTCTGCGAGTGTACCTCTGGAAGAATGTCCGGAGACACTCGAGTCGAGGGAAGAGCTAGATCTGCTGCGGAGGGAAGCTTTGAAGGATTTGGAGAACCCACTCCCTCGCCGGACAAGCGCGGACGGTGGTGGTGGTGGCTTTCGAGCTGGGATGGCGCCGACAGCTTGTACTCCGAGGTTGGGATAGATGATAGTTGGCATCTTGGCCTTAGCGAACTCGCTCAGCTCGACGGGCTTGGTCTGAGGGCGCAGGACGGAAGGGGGTTGTTGTAGAGGTGGAAGGTCACTTTGGCAATTGTGACGAGAGCCGTTACTATATCTTGGAGGAAAAGAAGGTCAAGTGCCTGCGCGCAGGCAAAGAAAGTGAAGGGGCTTCTTTGAAGTGTGCCAAAGATGACATGCTTATAACCCACACACGGGCTGTCTCCGCATGTTCGACTGGCGTCTGATACTGAAAATGTGTTGCTTTCTCTTTCCCGGTGAGGAGCGATGCGTGTGATGGGAGAGTATTATGGCAGGGCTTGGAAGAATCGAATCGGCAACCAGTTACCACCCTGAGCCGGGTGAGAAAACAGACCCGAACGGCCTCGGTCACTCTGTCCGCACTGCCAGCGCGCAAGAGAATTGGTGCTGGCCGCGCTAGCAAGGGTTGAGGATGGCGCTAGCCCGGGCACTGGCACCAGTCGCAGCCAGCTTTCATTTACGAGCGCGTTATGAGAAACCGACCTTTCGCGTTAGTACTTGGCAGCTGCATCGGCGCGTTGGTCCACGCTGGACGGCGCGCTGAACCAACTCCAGGGGGCCGTGCTCGAGTGAGTCCAGCCGAGTGTATGTAAGAATGGGAATCCGTCGTGCTTCTGCAAATGTGGACGGCGGATGCTTCAAAAAGGATAGACATTTCGAAGTGTACGGGTTAAGAGAAGTGGTACACGGGTACACGGGTAGGCCGCGTTCCGACAGGACCACTCACACCAAAGCCTCGTGGACCAACGAATTCCCACATACATTATACAACATCCTGTATAACGCGCATTCTGGCTCACCCCCGCGTCGACCGTTGGCGAGGGACATCAGGACGGTGACGTCGGGGAGGCTGTCCATTCTGAGCCAGACATCAGACGGTCCAGACGAGATTTGCATGAGCTTAAGAAATATTTGTTTAAACGCCTGGAACTGGGACCGGGTTTGAACGCTGATTATTGCGCTCAGATGCCGGACCCCACTCTGTGATCTGACGCACTTGGACTCCCGAGTTTGATTTCGGCTCAACACAAGGGCCACGAGATTATTGACTAGTCAGCGACTAGTCAGCCTCTTTCGCCGTCGAGAATCGATATCGGGTACTACAGCACCCGGAATGGCGTTACATGTGTGAGCGTGATGACGATGTTACCCACATTAGAGAGGATATAGAGGCAGCTACAAAGAGTTTGGTTTCCAAGCCCAGCCACGAAGAACTGTGATAGACTATACATAATGAAGCATTCATCATACCCAATACAATTCAAAATAAAAGGCTGTGAGGCTCTGTTTCATGGAGATTAATTCCCCGATCCGTTAGGAGTCGTTCTCAGTAAGGCAATTTGAACGTTCGAAACCTTGATCGCTGTTAGTCTCCATTCATCATGACCATGCTCAGTGCGTCCCCTGCCAGCAAAGTCAACCGTTTGAATGGACGGGGATTGTACCTCAGGATGACATTGACCACACGGTGTAACCTGTGAGCAAAGCAGCACTCGTGTGGGTTCGATGAGACACATCAGCTACCATGTCTCATTCATGGTGGTGCTCCTAATCAAGTGAGATCCCTTGCAATCAGTTGGTAAACGCCGGTTGTCCGTCTCCTGCGGGCATACTCTTCATGGTGTTCCAAATGGCGCCGTTGACAGTCTACGAGGTTTTAATATGTTCAGACCCACTTCGAGACTGACATTCTGGGTCCAAATGATTGCAAGAATGCCCTCCGCAACCGTGGCTAGGCAGACTCGGACAAACTGCTGAAGCCATAACCTCGGACCCACCCTGGAGTGCTGTTACGGTATACTCCTTCTTTGACCGTATGCCTTAACATAGGTTTCGTGGTTAGGCACCGTCACAAATTTCCTTGCATATTTCCACCGATTCCTATACCTCCTCGTCTGACGTAAACCCCGTCGGCTTCTGTTGAATCTGGGTGTAGCAAGACTCAGTAGCGAATATCAAAATAAAAGTACATTCACAGATACCTGGGTGTAGCACCGATATAATGAATTAGATACCAGGCTCCTAACAGCGAGCACGAACTCACAGACTCAGAAGCGAATATCGAACTGAGTCTGAAGTGTTCTTATAATAGACTCGCACCCAATGGGCAGGTACCTCAGCTCGGCTGTCAGCGCACACCTTTCCGATAGCTTCCAAAGTCTAGGTGGATAAACTGCGACCGCCTTATGATCTTGTTGGTAGGATGAGACGAACACGATTGTGGGCCTGATGGAGATACTTATCGCAGCGTTTTTCACTCTCATTGACATTGCGAGAGGATGATTCACTTACGTCGTTTTGTGTTTTCTCTGTTGCCCTTCAACATTGTAGAGGTTGAATAGGTGAAGATATACAAATACAAAATGAGTAGTGGACGTACCTTGAGCAGGGTCAATGTGTCCGGAATAGTAACGGGTCGCCCACAAGTTTCTTTGTCGTTCCCAATGACAGTGCCTTAAAACGTACCTATACGTCCAATATCCAAACAGTCGTGCTCGAGGAGAAACGCTCCAGATGATGGTCGATTGCTGTGTTAAGAGCGAGAATTTGAGGCATATAGTCCCAACGAATCAAACAGGGTCAGGTTAGAATCGCGATGTCGCCCACGCTTCCAAGCGATCCTAGCGGAGAGCATTTGTCGTTCAGGAAACGAAGCGGGAGAAGTGATACTAGTGTGAGCGATCGGGTGATTAACGAGCCACCACAATCCCTGTCTATTATTGTAACAACCCTGAGCGGTGACGTGTCGTAGCGGCCAGCAATAAGCGCCATTATAAAGACTCAAGAGCAACACCGCAAACGACTCCGGAGACTGGTGATCCGTGAGAGAAGCTATCATAGAAGCTATCTGGGTTTATGATATGCCCTTGATGCGGACAAGGGACCCGAATGGCGCGTTACCCTTTCACCCACAAAGACCGGCACTTGCTTCTCGCCGGCCTCAGTCTCTGGACAATAAAAACGACCACCCCCACTCTGTGCCTACATTCAGCCCTTTGCTTTCCACCACCCCACAATGTATGCAGTCCAAGGATCACCTCACGGCGCAATGTACGCGACTCTTCCCAACGTCTCTCCAAATGGGAACATCATGTATATCAGCGGCAGTCCCGCTATGACGGGAGGCGGACTTCCGCCTCAGTCCACCGGTCAGGTTTACGTTCAGCAGCCCCAATACATCCACCAGCCACCACAGCATCAGCTCGTGCACCAGAATACTGCTCAATACGCACCATATGTCCAGCAGGGTGGTCCCAGCCCATTGGTCCCGATGATGCAGCTCTCACCGCAACCTTCGCCTCAAGTTGCCTGTATGTCGATCGGTGATCCTATCGTGTCCCAAGGATGGAATCTGATCTACCTGTCCACAGACCAACAGCTTCCAGCCCAATTGGCTCCGGTTCCCCAATACGCCGTCCATCCCTTCCTCGGTCATAGGACCTCCGAGATCTGGGAGGTCTTCCGGCCCGTTGCACCGATCTTGAACAAGATGTATAATGCTGCAAATCTCCCCGCCACACAGCCGTACCAGCCCGAAATGCGACTCGTATCCGCAGAGCTTCCGTGGACAGTCTCCGTAAAGGCCGCCAACGGCCAGTTTGTCACCGTAGGGGAGGTCTACGAAGCCATATTCAACACTCTGCAGGGTGTTGTCACCCATCCAGAATACCGATTGACTGAGACGCGGACGCGCAAGAAGATGGCTGATCAGTATCAGAAGCGGTGCACACAGTACCCCTTGGAGCACAATGAGCACGCAAGAGGCATCAAACGTGTCGATTACTTGCTTCACAGAAACGTGTTTGGGGGACTTAAGAGGGATGACAAACTAGCAGAAGAGCTTATGATGCTCAACGACCAGAAAATGCAGTACACCTGGGTGTTGACATTCATTTCCCGGTAAACATCGGGCCGTGTACAACATATGGTCTACGGTCCTTTATTTTTCATAGCGGGTTTCCTTCCAAAATTCCTATGTATGCTTGCCTTGTATTCGAACAATATCGCTATATGATCTAGATAAGCACTATACAAACACGAAAGACTGTCGACTAGCAGTAGGTATACAACTGGAAATTATTACCATGCACCGAGTTTCTTGAGTTGATCCTCGGCCATTTGCTGCAAGCGCACCCGTGCTGTTTTGGCCAGGTCATCTTTGCCACCAACAGACGGATCAACAGTGACGTTCCCAATAACGTAGAGAAGCTTGGTCCATTGCCGTCCAAATATCTCTGCGGCATGCACTGCGACAACTTCCAAGGTTGCGTGCATGGCCTGAAGAGTCACAAGATTAGGTTGAGGGTTGCTGGAATATATATAACACGCACCGCAAGTGACATGGTCTGCTTCGTTAACCTTTTGTCCCCAAGGATTCGTGCGAAGAAATTCCAAATCCGCTGAGGTCGGAACTCCATCGGTAGTGGGGCAGCAGTCTTTGCGATACAAATCGCAAAGTAAAGCTGGATCAACCCGGTGATCCGCGTTTGCCGGTCAAGTTGCGTCTCGTCCTCGTTCAGGATGCCATTGAGTTTCTGAAACTCTTTGTTGTCCTGGCCGGGCTGCTTTTCGACATACTTGCCAATAATCCAACCACCTGAACGGGCCACTAGACGGGCCCAGAGGACATTTGCGAAGCCCGGAAGTGTGAGGAGATTAATGCATACACGAGAAAGTGGAGCAGCAGTGGCGAGTTTGGCGGTGACTTCTTGCTCGGCTTGGAGGAGCACGGCCTTGCCAAGAGTGTATAGGGCCGCTGAGTAGATGTCAGAGCCTGGCTGGTATTTCTTGATCGCTTCCATGAGCTCAGTGGACTTATATTTCGTTAGCCTTGAACAGCGGGTTGCGAACAAGAGCGCTTACAATACGGATAACTTCCTCTTCGCTGTTTGTAATCTGCCCAACACGACCTGTTGCATATCGACGGAAGTTGCCCAGTTCTTTGCGAGAGGGGATGTCGGCTTTAATGTTCTTCATAGCACCATGCTTGACGCTCTGCGGAGATGTCAGCTGCTTCTCGGAGGGAGTTATAGAGCAATACCTTGACCATGTGGAGCATTGTCTCCCAATCCTCGTCCGCAGTCGTGAAACCAGCCGACTGACGCTCCTTCTCGTATTTATCGAGCTCTGCCTTTTCGGCAGCAAGCTTGGCTTCGGCGTCTCTCTTCTCTTGTTCTTCTTTCTCCCTCTGTTTCTTCTCCTCCGCCTCTTTCTTTCGTTTCTCCTCTTCGGCTCTCTTTCGGTCGGCTTCCTCCTTCTCCTTCTTGAGCCGGTCGACTTCCTCTTTCTTTCGCCTCTCTTCCTCCTGTTTCTGCTTCTGATACTCAATAGCGGACTGCTCCTCCTCTAGCCGTGCTTTGACGATGGCAGTGGCCCGATCAACGCTCTCCCAGAGCTGCCTGGTTCTCTGTTCCCATATTGATTTTATGGCGTTGGTAGTCTCGTCATGCTTCAGCCGTTGTTCAGTAAGAATATGCTCGACCTCGGCGAGCTGCTCGGCTCGCGTCCTCTCAATGCGCTCTTCCTTCATTTGGGCAGCAGTGAAATAGAGATTTATCAAGGAGGCTTTCGATTCTCGCTGACGTCGTTGGGCATTTTCCTAGATAGTAACTGTTTCAGTGGTCGAACACGGCGAGTTTCAATGAAAGTAAGAAGGGTGACTACTTAATGTAAAAGGGTCAGGAGTGTTCGGTGCGCGTGTATGGATGACTTAGAGGCCGTCGCAGCTCTAATGGACAGCAAATACATGTGTGGACCGTATGTGGAGGTCGGAAGTGACCAAACGGCGCATCCTTTAGAGTAATAATATCCCGGTAACATTAACATTCGGTTGTCAAGCAAGTCGCGCGTCGCCTGCGTCTTCGGAATAATCGACTCACAAATGCTTCCAACTTGACCTGTCGTTGCCATTCCTCGAGCGGGTCCTGATAGTTGACATGCAATCTTATAGAGGCAATAGCACTGCTGAGTTCTTTTTCTTCCTTTGTTGTGCGATGCAGACGATTCAATGACCTTCTCAAGTATGAACATTGGGTCCGCACAATGGACGAGTGACGCACCTGGGCTTAGGAGGTACTTCAGACTCTGAAGCATAGCAGAAATTGTTTCTTCTGTCGTCATAATCACTGTCGCTGTCGTCATCCACGACATAGCCATCCGATTCTTGCTCCGACGACTCCGAGTCGCTGAGTAGGCCATACGTGTTCTCTCCAAATGTTCTTCTATAACGTGTTTCTCGATGGTCCTTGGGTTTCCCTTTGACTGGAGCAAGTCCGAAGCGCATAACTCGAAATGGCTGGGAGGCGACAGGTCCAAAGGCCAACTGACTTCCAGCTACTCGAAGCTTCAGCCGTCAAGGTTAGAAATCATCATCCAGGCTCATATCGTACATATCGTAGGTTCAAAATGATTCACTTGATCTTCGCACGAGAAGTATTGCGCTCAGAATCCATCCAGGGCGGCTTGTGCGCGGCGTGCGAGGACTCGAAATGATGCGGAGTGATACACTATAGCCTCCAAAACGATGGTGTCACCGACTCCATAGTATGATTTCCCGTGTTTACCTTCTCCGATCTCGTTCCTGATGTCGATTGAGTATTCTAACCATGGGGGCGATGTACTGGGCCAACGAAAGCCCATGTGGTTTCTCTCCCGAAAACCTCCAAAGGCTTGCCACTCCTGCCTCTGGGAACTCGGGGTCCGAAACAGGAATTGGTGGAGACAAAGCGCGTATCGGCGCGCCAATAGTTCGCAGTAAGCAGTACAGTGGTACTACCGACTATCCGGGGATGAGTAGCAATATCGTTTACCTGCAAGGTGCGAGTCGACACTTTCTATGAACATTACTGTAGCAGTTACATTCAGTTGAGGTGAAGTCTAGAAAGTTTCTAGTTATATTGGTTAATTCTTATCAAACTAACCAGAATCCACCTGTAGCTCAATTGGTAGAGCGTGAGACTGTAAAGTTTGCTGCAAATCTCAAGGTCACCGGCTCGATTCCGGTCAGGTGGAATCAGTTTTGTGCCAGCGTCTATAGGCATGCAGAATTCACTCGTGTGCATACTGTTTTGGTAACCTCCGTCATGGCACGAGGGAACATATACCCTTCCCCACGTTAATCACACAGGACTGACTGCTTCGTGGATAACTGACTGCTTCTTCAATCTCACCTTCAACATCCACATCGTAGTCCTTTCCGTGCAAGGGGCGAATCTCCGTTCTGGATCAGCATGGTCGCGCTCATACCCGTTCACCATGTCTGGAATGAGGAAGTACATGAGCACGACACACAACCCACTCACGAAATACTCTGGTGCACACAGGGAAAGACCTGTTCACGTTCGTTGCCATTGCGTAGTCGACAACCCTCGCGGCGATTTAGGGGGGGAAGGGTGAGGAGAGTGGAATTGCGTTGGCTGGAGAGGGCAGTATCGGAGCAAGGTTGATGATCACATTGAAGGATTCACCACGGTGCCAGGTACCTACCGCTTCTATTAACCTGATGAGAACAAGGAAGATGGCACGGATGTCAAGACAACAAGTGGAAGGGAAATGCGTTCTTCCACCACACATAAATGGGTAGCTGACCAGTGTGTTCAGTATTCATGCCTCACATCACTTTTGTCATGGAGCCTACGTATGTTGCCCCTCCTCGTCAAGTGGAAGTTTCTCCACACCATGCCCTAATCTTGGCCTGAGACACGCCAGGTTATTGTATGGTTGGTCGGAGACGGTGGTGTGGTTATGCGTCGTGTTGAGTTGAATCTGCACCCTGTTGTCCAGGCGTAATGGCCTCGCCAAGGAAATGAGAGGGCCAGCTTACCGATATCGATGCAATGTGTATTCACTACAGGTACCATCTGCTGTGTTCCATAACATTCTGATGAGCCGTACAAATAGTGCTGGGCTGGGTGCTTTGCTAGCTCGCCAGAATATGAACACGCGGGAAGAGAGAGAGAGAGATCTATATATTTCCGTGGTTACAGGTACACATTACGGGACCAAGACACCACCTGGCCAGCAGCCTACGAATCCGTGCGCAGGGGATATGACGTGAACACGCGGGAAGACATATCCACAACCAGGACAACAAAGAGCAACATATGTGTGGGAAACGCATACAAACACAGAGGACATAGACATAGGAGTGAAAATAACGTTACACAGGGCACGATTAGTAACCTCTTGCCCTCGCAGGAGGCAGAAGAATCTAACTTGTTCAATTGTGAGTGGCCTATGGTCCAGTGGTCGGAGTGGCTGGGTTCTGTGGAGGACCACAACGGTGGCTGTTCATGTCCCCGGTTGAATAAACGCTCTTGTAGCTATGAGAGAAGCGCAAGCTGATCAGAGAACCTCGAAAACACATAAAAGCACAATAAATGACGCACCAAGTGATGCACTGATCAGCCAACCCAAAGTGGAATTTCCGAAAATGGCGCACTGAATCCTTCTTATTCACCCACCAGACCCTCTTACCGACCGTGCAAAGGCAGCACTCAAACCCATCCTCGGTCTTCTGCAGGAATCCATCATATGCCAGACGAGGCTCGAAGCCTCCCTGGAACTTCATATTCTTGATCTCGGTGTGCTTGAGACGACGAACCAGAGCTTCCAGCGTAACTCCACCCTTGAAGGCTCTGGGAATCCATTGGCAGGCGAATTCCGTCCCACCACGCAGCCGGCACAACGTTTCCAGCCTGAGAGGATCAGGTTCGTACTCGGCTGCTGGCTTCTTTCCAGGCTGGTAATAGACTCTCCGGGTCGTGCTTTGCCGTTCACGGGTAATACGAGGTTGGTGGCGTGCCACTCCGCGATGTTGCGCTCGCCGGCGGTTGACTTGATGTGCGGGAGAAGGGTGGGGTACAGGTGTCTCTTGGGATTCAACATTGGAAATCAAAGGGCTTTCAAGGGAGTTTGTCTCAACATTTGCGGTTCCAGAGGCGGACTAATGGAAACCGATCAGAAGTACCCTCGGGGCAAACAGAAGGTCGTACGACGTAGAATGGGTAGTAAGGTACTTACATAACCGGTACCGTCGAACTGCGGGAATTGGAATGGGGGACTTGTTGCATTCAAGGGAATCTCGGATGTAGGATCGAGGGAGAGTCCAAGCCGGTCAAACCAGTAGTCGACAACATGGGGGGGTGGTTGCTGTATATCCACTAGATTCTCCCTACTTACAAATGACTCGTCTGTTGCTGAGAGGGCTCCTTGTCTTGCAAAAGGCAGACTGGATGTGGTGTCTGCAGACATGACGCCAGTGTGACACGTGGTACATGGATAGCGGCAATTGGTTCCATCTCCACGTCTCGCATCGGCGTGGGGAATAGTGGCAGAATGCAACCCCGCCGAGTTCATGAGGGAAATTCAGTCCCAGGAGGTGATGCCGTATATGCACACAGTGTCACCTCAATGCTACGTGTGATCATTGTGAGGTCTATAGGGCTTAAACACTCAGTAACGCTTACCGTCTCAAAGAGGTCCTTGGTTGTGTGAGGTTGCTACAGGGCACGAATGGGTGTCAATAACGATGGTTACTTGACAAAGAAATGAGGAGCGGGAAGCCGCATTTAACGTACTGGTGACGAGGTGGACTGGGAGGGAAGGGCTCGGAGGGAAATCGAACATGCAGACAGGGCATTTATACCCGTTCTAGAGTTTGATGTATCACGCTTAAGTGGTACCGGTCACGTTCAGACTCGAGATATAGTGTAGGCGTGTATTTGCTTTGTCTACGGAGAGTAGCTCTCTGCAGGCACCACAGGCACCACACGGAGAGACGTGCGGGACCCCGGACACTTTTATTGCGTTGGCTCGTGGGTATGTCCATTATTGGATCAGGCGAAGAGTGTGAACAGTCATCGCCCGCAGTCCTAGCGCCCGCAACTTGGCACGTCCCTCGCGAGGTCAATACAGAACAAACAAGAACAAACATCACCCCGGCCTCGCGACGTCTGGGGTCCCGCCTCCTACGCACGCATTTGTATCTTTTCCACACTGCCTATCCAGACCCCCGTCCGTATTTCGGTTGACGTCCTCTTTGAAATCATCCACTATCTCTCCGTTCCAACGTTTTGCGCTTCCGGCAGGTGTGAACCTGGCTTTTCCTGCAGCCTGCCTTGCGTCCCGCAGCCCCGTAACGTGTACCTGTTGCCTTGGCGAACCCGTCAACTCAGTCATCTATATGGCGGATTAGGGGGTTCGTAACATAAACCTAGACTTATGCATGTGTCGCCTTCGCTGCCTCCCGTCAAATCAGTCAGTCAATGATGTCGGGATCCTGGACCAGGCGATTAGCATCGCTGCAAGCTGGTTGAATGTATGGGTGCGGACCATTTGCCAGCTGCACCTCTGCATCACTGCGAGCGGAGGTGAAGGAAAGTCTCTTGCCCACATGCGCCCTTCCTTCAATACTCCAATCCCAGCAATCATTCCTCCTCCAATATGTCCCACTTCCCATACTCTACTCATGGTCAAGACTGTGCCCCGTTGCCCATCATCACTGCTTAGTTTCACTACCGTTCACAGTCCTTTCTGTCCCAGTCCCTCGTCCATAAATTTCTTCGCTAAACCCTCCATTCGACTCCAGCTCATGTTTGCATTAGTAATTCCACTACGATATCTTCTCGCCAGCGACGTACGCGAAATCCCGGTCGAGTGAACAGTCTACGAGCGCTTTGCGGTACTCGCAGTACACTGTACTTGCTTCACTCTGGCTCTATTCCCTCTGATCCTTCGCGCATTCCCCATCGGAGTCGAGAATACTAAGATCAACCATGCCCACGACTGACCGTCACTGTATCTATCCATCCCAGGCACCCCATCGACATTCCTCCATAGGTGAGGGGAGTCAAAAGTTGCCGCCTGGCTGTTCCTCACTCTCATCTCTCCCAGCAGCTTCTCCATCTTCTGGTGTAACCGAGTCGCAACCCCGGAGTAGCCACACCGGTCTATGCTCCTCGTTGACTTTGCCTATTCAGGAGCAGAAACTGCCTTGGAGACTGGAACAACTCCAACTCGAATGTCTGGCACAAGACCCTCTTTGGGTCGACCGCGGCGGTATTTGCACCCGCAACGTGGGCTAGTGTGCACGCTCAACCATTGCTTCATTGTCATCTCTGCATCATTACCACTGCCACACAAACGGCCATACCAGGCTTTGGATTACCACAGGCAAGTATGCCTGCAGTGGAGAACCACGTGCACGTGGGATGCAACCTATTCGTGAACTACCCGGTGCACGAACGAGCGCAGCTGTCCTCGGTGGTTCTGTGCACTCTTACCGCCGTTACGTAGTCGACGACCCACGCGACTTCCTCCGAATAAAGTACACGGCAGGAAAACGCGAGTGGTCATCAATGAAGGTGACCCAGTAGCAGTTGCCGCGTCTGCTATGCATCTGTACAGGCCCATGCACGTCAGTGTACACCCGCGTAAGGGGCTCCTGGGCGCGAACAGCAGACTTCGAATGGGGGGCACGAGTTAGCTTGCCGTTAGTGCAATCCTCGCAAAAGGAGTCGTCTTGCTGCATGTCCGTTATATCATCTGGTATTCCACCAACTGAGCCATTGCGAACGAGCTGCCACAAGGCCTGGTAAGGCATATGATTCAGGCGGGCATGCATCTCCTCCAGTGATACGCATGCTGATTCCATCTGCTGATCCACCTCCCAATCAAGATAAGCCAGATTATTGGGGCGAATCGTCGCTGAGAATTCAACAGCACCAGTATGGCGATTGACCCACGATCGCTTAGGGTATTCCAGGACCTCTCTATACACGCGGCGATGCTCCCTTGCGAACTTGTTAGGAGAGAAGAGACTTATCGACAGACTCGGGACATAGAGAATGTCGTGTATTATGATAGAAAAGCCATGGGATGATAAGAACCGCACAGTGCCTATGCTCTCGGAGTATACGATCATCCCGTCAGCCAAGCGAATGGGGCGCCGATCCCCCTTAAAGCTGGAGAAGCAAGACCGCTGGCCGCTCATTGAACATGAGGCACACGAATCGCATAGCCAGTCGTTAGTGATGTTCGAATGGCTGGTGAGGAAGAGGGCAGCTACACCGGCAATCCCTCCAGGTGGTGGCGAGGTTGGTACCCATACTGGTGCTCGCAGCATTGGCCACGGAGGGAGTCGGATCAGAAGAGGAGTGGTGATAACGACGACCACGACAGGAAGCAGCATTGCGCTTGACAACTAGATCCTTGATGGCCCCGGCGTGTGGGCAGTTGGGCGTGAGATGGCCAGGTAGGTCGCACTTCCAGCAGTTGGAACCGCGTGCTGCATTCGCTGATTCAGCACCAGCTAGATGAATCTTCACCCCCATATCTACGCGAACGAAGGCTTCCATCGCTTGCTCGAAACTGAGGTTTGGTTGCGTGGTGAGGGACTGGCGAACATGGTCATCGAACGGAAGGCCGAACAGGATGCCCAGAAGTGTGAGTTCGGCACCGCGCTCTGCTTTCGTTTGGTTGGGCGGTGTGAGGCGATCGATCCTCGCCCAGAGTCCCTCCATGCGGGACGCGAAGCCGGCGAGGGATTTGTCAGGGACCTTGTGCATAGAGGAGAATTCCGGCCATGCTTGGTGGCGGAGGGGGGGCATCACGCGACTGATGCATGCTCCCGATCTTCATCCAAAGCTTATACACTGGCTCATTGGACTCGCAGTGGTACAGAACCAGCTCACCGTGCAGCTTCGAGGCCGTCGACATGATAACGCCAAGAGCCTCATGCTCAGAGGCGTCCAATTTCGCTGCTTCAACAGTGTCAGACGGGCGCGCCGGATCGGTGACAACGCCAGCTGCATTAGGGCAGCGTGCAATAACGCGCACGTGATCAGCGACGCCAATGAGGTGCCATGACTTGAATCTTCCACTTGCTGAAATTATCACGCGAGAGGACAGGCATGCCACGATAGTGGCCGGACGCGACGGATTCGTGCTCGGACATCGGGCGGACGGCACCAGCTGTATGTTGAACGGTAGTTGGACTCGACGCGCAGGAGGGGCGCTGGCTCATAACCTGTTCAAACAGCTAACGCAACGTATGAACTGAAAAAAGAACCGTATCATTGTAGCGTACCTAGCGCAACGTATGAGCTGGCGAAAGAACCGTGAGGATCTTTCGCCCCTCGTACGCTGCGCTCCATATATATAGCTACGGTGGCAAAACGGCCACATACGTCGTACAATAAACAGTGGTATAGCTAAGGAGACAATAAGAAGCATATGGCGGTATTGCCCAAAGAGGGACTGTGGCCGGAGGTGTCCAGACAGGTCATGCCGCCGTGTGGCAATAATCGGGTGATGCGGCACACAACAAATGACAGTCAACACTATGCACATGTCAATGGAGAGATGGCTTTTTCAGATGAACAGCACAAAACATCCGCGGCTTCCTGGGGAGGTTTGGAAGCACTGTGTAGAGTGGAACATGTTCACAGTGCACCGGACAACAGTTGTGAGACATGATCTGAGTGTGAGCCCCGCATCTCTATCCGTGAGCTGTCGAGCCGGTAATATCCATGTGAAGACTTGGCAGAGAACTGAGAATGGTCACAGCCTATCCTCATTTAATCTACTCACTGAGAGGATCTATCATCGCTTAACCTCCATTTCGGCCATTTTTGTCTGCATATACAGAGGGGTTCAATGCTATCACGACTCTCCAGTCGGATCGTGCGGTAGACGCAGCCAAACTCAAATGTTCATGGAGCGAGCACGCTGCAGGCCGCACCTACGAACCTCCTACCATATGACCACCATCCTATTGTGGTGATAGTTGACTTCTTGGTTACAACGATCATGTCTTCGAGCCCGGGACCAACCGGCTCGTGCTGGCGCTGGATCGCCACTCAATGGTGGGCGGACCACCGCGGTAAAATCTAGAAAGGGCCACCACACAGCCACCCGGTCCTACTAACTCCCGTAACGCCGCACATCGGACTCTCACAGCCGCAGGGGCACATGCCCCCACCGAGCCGCTTCACTTGCCTTGCTGGGCAGGAGTTGGATCCATCAAGGTAACCCATCGGAACAATATATTGTTTCCGGTGGCATCGGACCAGTGGCATCAGAGGTCGACAGTGGCAAACAAACTAATAACAAATGATACGACAATTTAAACAATATAACAAACTGGGCGTTTTCCGAAAAATAGTGACAGGGACGCGAAGCGGTGCAGCTTTAGAATAAACTAAAACCTATATAACCGCATCCTTCCTGCACGGCGAAAACCCACCGCGAAGACAAGAGCCATAATGCGCCCATCTACCATCGCGAAAACATTTGCCCTCTTCTCTGGTGCCGTCTCAGTCGTTGCTCGTAGCCTGCCTGCACAGCGGTCGGAGATCAATATTCGTGCCGCAGGAGGACAAGGATTCAGCAACCCTCTGGCAATCCTCGAGGGTACTGATGCAAACGTCGATAACGCCGTGTCTAAGGCTGCAAGCCAGGCCGCCACAAGCGGTCAGTAGTTCGACTTTTTCGACTTTGCGACACCCTCTCACTGGCTACTCTTGCCTTTCTCTTTCTATCCTAATCGTCGTCACAATCATGCGACGTTAATACCAGATGTCGATGACCTACCACAGCCCCTCAAGGGGATCGGTCTCGTCAAGATTTCGGAAGAGATGCTTGATGGAGGGGTTTACATCAGCACCTACTCCATTCCTGTCAACGTAACCCTTTCTAAGCGCGATACCGGCCTGGAAAAGCGAACAACGAACCTTTCAGGCGCACGATGCGTGACAAGGTGCGGTAGTAGCCCAGTCCTTCATCCCCCCAACCTGGACAGCTGCCGAGGGTTGGCTTCGACCATCTCTAATGAGTTCGGGAAGCTGACCATCTTCGCTCGTACGTCGCCTTTCCCACAGGATTATGACACACGACTGACACACGACCGGTTGGATTTTGACGAACAGACACCGTGAAATTTGTAAGGTTTAATATCTGTGCAACCCAGTTTGTCAACGACCTGGATGAGAGCGTCATTTACGACTTCAACGACTTCGGAGGCACGGTTGAGTGGCTCAGCGGAGAATGCGTAGAGAGGCAAGGCCAGAACATCGGGTCCTGCATATTCGGTAGCGCTTTAGCGAATCCTGCTTACATTGTGTTCGTTGTCCTTTTTTTATTCAGCTCACAGGTGAAACTCAACCAGCTTTCCCCTCTAGTGTCTCTGACCCGCGTTACTTTGGCCAATAACCTGGATTAAGCATTCTCCTTTTGCGGGGGTATATTCTATTCCTTTCACGTCGTTCCTTGCAGTTCGGCACGCGCGAGCAAGTTTTGTTGATAATATACCTCAATAAACCCACATTCCTTTATGATTACCTGTTCGCAGCCGCGAAAGGTGCCTGAGCGTAATCCAGCCCCAACGTTGACCAGACTTGGCCGTGTACTCTTACGCCTGGGTGTGAGGGCCTAAATTCAGTGACTGTGTCGCTTCGGGAGACTCTAGCGGCAGAGTTCTAGAGGGCTAGATACGATTAGGACACCATCAAAGCGTCTCGCAGATACAATGGAACGCTTCCAACCGATGGTACACTACTGAACCGCAAAAGTAATGCTGCTTGAGCCTCTGCTCACACGTTTCCCCGGGCTGCTACATGTCTCAATCTGGCTCATTCTATTCCAAAGTGCGCGGTTGTCGCGTATATGAAGCACTTCTATAATGCCCTTCTCACGCGTAGTTCTGGACCTTGACTCTCCTCCCCGCTTCCCGCTTCCCTTGTCTTCTGCATTCCGTTGCAACGTATGAACTCGAGGCTTCTAGGCCACATCGCGGCCCTTCTCTATGTTATACAGCCGTCATTGAAGCGGTATTTCGCTTGGTTTGCATTTCGACATGCTTATAATTACGGTATTTAGGGATTTTATGACGTATTCGCTGTATTGATAGTTGTTACCCAGAGTACGTGCAAATGTCAGGAGAGTTACTGCATTGGAAAATATGTCGTGGATATTTCACCATATGAGAGACCCCCATCATAGGAGGTGGTGCTTTACGTTGGCAAGTTGCGGTTATTTCGAAAGGCATTTAGCACCGAAATAGATTGGTTACAACTCACGAGGTGCTTCTCAAAGTTTCCCTGAAGGAGCAAGGTGTTAGAGAGAAAAGAAATGACCAAGCCGGGAATCGAACCCAGGTCTCTGCGTATCTAGCAGCAGCGCTCTAGCCACTGAGCCACTCGACCGTTTTTGGGTGAGGAATCATCAACTCAACACAACTCCCTGATTCCGTGCCCCCATACACAGAATAACAACTTAGTTATCCAGATCTCTCTTGCGCGTTGTTAAGCGCTGGCAGGCCTCATAACCTGTTCAAATAGCTAGCGCAACGTATGAGCTGGCGAAAGAACGGTGAGGATCTTTCGCCCCTCGCTCGCTGCGCTCTATATACATAGCTATGGTGGCAAAACTGCCACATACGTCGTACAATAAACAGTGGTATAGCTAGGGAGACAATAAGAAGTATATGGCCGCTTTGCCCAAATAGGGAATGTGGTCGGAGGTGTGGTCGGAAGAGCCAGACACGTGATGCCGCCGTGATGCCGCCGTGTGGCAATAATCGCGTGACCCGGCACACAACAAATGACGGCAATTGACAGTCAACACAAGAGTCAGCGCCGCTTATGCTGTCCCACTTCAGTTTACGAGCGTCCGCCACGCGAGGCCATGCGCTCTTTGGGAAGAGCAAACAAAGGGGGATTGCGTCAGCTGGGGGAGAGGATGACCTTGGAGCTAGTCAGATGGTCACTATGCAGCCGTTGAAGGATTTTCTGCGGTATCAGGCACTCGTCGTTGCCGCGAGGGGACGCGCCCTAAGAGTATTGAACCAGATGGACGATGGCTAGGAAAAGCGGTCATTGGTCGGTGGAGAGCAAGACAAGATTCTCTGGACGATGCCTGACTTGGAGGCGGGCGACAATCCAGGACGGTCCGAGATGGCGATGCGGATGCGGGTGCCGTACCAGGTTGGGTCCGTGTCCTGCGGACTGGTGTAGAGACCAGGAGACCTCCAGCTTGCTGTCGTATGTGATATGATTCATACTCACTACGGACACTGTCTGCTGTATTGAATTAACAGTTCATAAGTTGGAGCGATCGTACAAGAGCGTTTTGCTGGCTCGAATATTTCCCCCTACGCCTCGATTTCGCAACGAAGTCACCGGTACAAGAATGAGATCTAATGGAAAATCCACACGAACACGGACAACGGAGTAGTAAATATACTAGAGGAAACACACACTGTCATAGCTATGACCAATTAGATTACTGACAAGGTCTTAGTGCCATCTAAAAATTGAATGTTCGATTCTGTGTGCTGCCTTCACTCACACCCCTATGACATTAAGGACCGAGCCAGTGCAGTCAGGAACTCATCAGTGCTCAGTCAAAGACATGCAATGCAACAAGCTTGATGATAGTTTCTGATCGCTAGGCTGAGTCCGACTTCCTCATAGGCCTCTGCATCGTCGACCTCTTCGTAGTAGTTGTGTCGCTGAGAGATCTCTATGGAGCTGTGTGTCCTGTCAATAGAATCAATACACTATCTATACTTTACGACACCGTCTTGCGGTAGGATACCCCGCGATTCCAGGGTATCACCAGCGTAGTATATCAGTTCTCCATCCCGAAGCTGGGATATGCTTTCCCAATGATCACCATGGCACTTCTACTGACACTCGGCTGATATTTACCCTAGGGCCAGCCTGACATCTTCAGAAAGACGGAAAGAGGGACAAGGTTTCGAAGACAATGTTCAGTCCGGAGTTAGTCATTAGCTGGAGACAGTAGTATGGATCTGTGTCGTGTTGCGTTGAATCTGCACCCCGCTGTCCGGGCGGGGTCTCCTTGAATATGCGTGGCGTCACTCGTGAAAGCCTCGCCGAGGAAATGAGAGGGCCAGCTTACCGGTGTCGAAGCGATGCGTATTCACTACAGGCACTATCTGCTGTATTCCGTGGCATTCTGATGAAACTTACAAATTAGGTGCTTTGCCTGAGAGCCTAGCTCGCCAGCATATGAACACGTGGGAAGACATCTCCACACTCCGGAAAACAAAGAGCAACATATGTGTGGGAAATGCATACAAACACAGAGCATATTGACATAGGAGTGAAAATAGCGTCACATTGGGAGCACGATTAGTAACCTCTTGCCCTCGCAGGAGGCAGAAGAATCCGATTTGTTCAGCGTTGGGTGGCCTCTGATTCCATGGCAGTGGTCGGAGTGGCTCGGTTCTGTGGAGGACCACAGCGGTGGCTGTTCATGTCCCCGGTTGAATAAACGCTCTTGTGGCTATGGGAGAAGCGCAAGCTGATCAGAGAACCTCGAAAGGCACGATAAATGACGCACCAAGTGATGCACTGATCAGCCAACCCAAAGTGGAATTTCCGAAAATGGCGCACCGAATCCTTCTTGTTCACCCACCAGACCCTCTTACCAACCGTGCAAAGACAGCACTCAAACCCATCCTCGGTCTTCTGCAGAAATCCATCATATGCCAGACGAGGATCAAAGCCTCCCTGGAACTTCATATTCTCGATCTCGGAGAGCTTGAGACGACAAACCAGAGATTCCAGCGTAACGCCACCTTTGAAGGCTCTGGGAATCCATTGGCAGGCGAATTCCGTCCCACCACGCAGCCGGCACAACATTTCCAGCTTGAGAGGATCAGGCTCGTACTTGGCTGCTGGCTTCTTTCCTGGCTGGTCATAGACTCTCCTGGTCGACCTTTTCCGTTCGCGGGTAATATGAGGTTGGTGGCGTGCCACTCTACGAGGGCGGCGATTGACTTGATGTGCGGGAGAAGGGTTGGGTACAGATGTCTCTTGGGATTCAACATTGGAAACCAAAGGGACTTCAAGGGAGCCTGTCTCAATATTTGCGGTTCCAGAGGCGGACTAATGGAAACCGATCAGGAATACCCCTCGGAGAAAACAGAAGGTCACACAGCATACAATGGGGAATAATAAACTTACATTACTGGTGACATCAAATCGCGGGAATTGGAATGCGGAACTTGTTACATTCAAGGGATTCTCTGATGTAGGATCGAGGGAGAGACCAAGCCGGTCAAACCAGTAGTCGACAACATGAGGAGGTGGTTGCTGTGTGTCCATTGGATTCTTCCTGCTTTGAAAAGACTCGTCTGTTGCTGAGAGGGCTCCCTGTCTTGCAAAATGCAAACTGGATGTGGCGTCTGCAGACATGACGCCAGTGTGATACGTGGTGCGTGTATAGTGGCAATTGATTCCATCTCTACGTCTGGCATCGGCATGGAGAACAGTGGCAGAATGCAACCCCGCCAAGTTCATGAGGCAGCTGCAGTAACAAGAAGTGGTATCGTATATGTACAGAGTGCCACTTCAATGCTGCATATGATCCCTGTGAGGTCCATAGGTCTTCAATGCTCAGCGATGCTTACCGTCTCAAAAATGTCTTCTGTTGAGTGAGGATGCTACAGGGCACGAATGGGTACCAATAATGATGGCTAGTCGACAATGAAATGAGGAGCGGGAAGCCGCCTTTGACGTCGAGGGTGACAAGGTAGACTGGGAGGGAAGGGCTCGGAGGGAAATCGAGCATGCAGACGGAGCATTTATACCCGTTCTAAAGTGTGATGTATCACGCTTGAGTGGTACCGTTCAGACTCGGGATATATGTGTAGGCGTGTATTTGCTTTGTGTCCGTCGCTCAACAAAGATGACAAAGATGACCTGCGGGACCCCAGACACACACGTCTGGGGTCCCGCCACCCACTCTGGCGAATAGATCCTCGGTCGAAGTCAGTCAGTCAATGTGGGACCTGACGAAGCGTTCCTCCTCAAATATATTGGGCTTCCCATGGTGGGACCGAGCTGGCCGAGAAATATTAATGGATGGCTGTTTTCTGGTTCTGACCCCATGGGAATGCCAAAGTCATCCGGCCGTCCACTCCCAGGTCCTCATTTTCGGTCAATAGCACATATAAACACGAATGCTCCGGCTGGCCTCTGGCATGGTGTCTACCTTTGTATCATCACCAACTTGGCGCAATGTCACGTCTCGTTCCACGCAAACCGTTCACGAGAAGCCCGACATTTGAATCTGTATACTAGCGAGCCACGCCTATACAGGCGCTTGCTATATGTACCCGCGACCTAGTCTGCAAGTGCTTTGCAGTACTCGCAGTACACTGTACCCGCTTCACCCTGGCCCTATTTCCTCTGATGCTTCGCCCATTCCCCATCGGAATCAAGAATACGAAGACCAACCATGCCCGCCGTCCACGACTGACCGTCACTTTATCCGTCCCAGGCACCAAATCGACACTCCTTCATAGGTCAGGGGAGTCAAAGTTGCCGCCTGGCTGATCCTCACTCTCATCTCTCCCAGCTGCTTCTCCATCCTCTCGTGTAACCGAGTCACACCCCCGGAGTGGCCACATCGGTCTATGCTCCTCATTGATTTTGCCTACTCAGGGACAGAACCGCCCCCCCTGGAAACTGGAACAACCCCGACTCGAATGTCTGGCACAGGATCCTCTTTGGGTCGACCGCGGCGATGTGTTCACTTACAACATGGGCTAGTGTGTGTGCTCAACCAGTGCAGTGGGGAACCACGTACACGCGCCATGCAACCTACTCATGAACTACCCGGTGCAGGAACGGGCGCGGCCGTCCTCGGTAGTCGACGACGACCCACCCGGCCATGCGAGGCCATAAGCTCTTTGGGAAGAACAAGCAAGGGGGGATCGTGTTGGCTGGGGGAGAGGACAACCTTAGAGCGAGCCCGATGGTCACTATGCAGCCGTCGAAGGATTTTCTGCGGTATCAGGCGCTCGTCGCTGCCGCCTAGGGGGACGGATCCCCTTAGTGTATTGAACCAGATAGACGATGGCTAGAAAGGGGGTCATTAGTTGGTGGGGAGCAAGACAAGATTCTCTGGACGATGCCTGACTCGGAGGCGGGTGGCAATCCAGGCCAGTCGAGAATGGCGATGCGGGTACCGGGTGGGGTTCGCGTCCTGCGGAGTGGTGCCTGACCGGTGCAGAGACTGGGAGACCGTCAGCTTGCCGTCGTATGATGTGATTCATACTCACTACGAACATTGTCTGCAGTATTTACTTGACAGTCCATGAGTGGGAGCGATCATACAAGAATATCATGCTGGCTCAAGTATTGCCTTTAAGCTTCGATTTCGGACTGAAGCCACCAGCACAAAAATGAGGAGATCCAATGGAAAATCCACACGAACCCGGACAACAAAGTAGTAAAAGTACGAGAAACTATGACCAATTGGATCACTCACAAGGTCTCAGTGCTATCTAAAAATCAAATGGTCGGTTCTGTGTGCAGCCTTCACCCACACCCCTATGACATTAAGGACCAAGCCAGTGCAATCAACAGTGCTCAGTCATAGACACGTAATGTAACAGGCTTGATGGATAGCTTCCGATCGCCAGGCTGAGTCCGACTGCCTCATGAGCCTCTGCTTCATCGACCTCTTCTTCGTAGTAGTGGTGTCGTTGAGAGATCTCTATGGAGAAATGTGACCTCTAGATATAATCAATACACTATCTATACTTTACGACACCGTCTTTCCGTAGGATAACCCGCTATTCTAGGGTACAATCAGCAAAGCGTATCGGTTCTCCATCCTGAAGCTGGGATATGCTTCCCCAATGATCCCCATGGCATCTATACTGACAATCGGCTGATACTTGCCCTACGACCAGCCTGGCATCTTCCGAAAGACGGAAAGGGGGACAAGGTTTCGAAGGCAATGTTCAGTCCGGAGTTAGCTGTTAGCCGGAGACGGTGGTGTGGACGCGCGTCGTGTCGAGTTGAGTCTGCACCCCGCTGTCCGGGCGGGGTCTCCTTCTCGAAAATGCATGGCGTCACTCGTGAGGAAATGAGAGGGACAGTTTACCGATGTCGATGCGATGCGTATTCACTACATGAACTATCTGCTGTATTCTATGGCATTCTGATGAACCGTACAAAATGTGCTGGGCTAGGTGCTTTGCCTACGAGCCTAGCTCGCCAGTATATGAACACGTCGGAAAGAATCCACAACCCGGTCAACCAAGAACATCAGATATGTGGGAAATGCATACAAACACGGAGCATATAGACATAGGAGTGAAATAGCGGCACACAGGGAGCACGATTAGTAACCTCTTGCCCTTGCAGGAGGCAGAATAATCTGATTTTTCAATTTTGAGTGGCCTCTGGTCCCATGGCAGTGGTCGGAGTGGCTGGGTTCTGTGGAGGACGACAACGGTGGCTGTTCATGTCCCCGGTTGAATAAACGCTCTTGTGGCTATGAGAGAAGCGCAAGCTTATCAGAGAACCTCGAAAGGTACGATAAATGACGCACCACGTGATGCACTGATCAGCCAACCCAAAGTGGAATTTCCGAAAATGGCGCACCGAATCCTTCTTATGCACCCACCAGACCCTCTTACCGACCGTGCAAAGGCAGCACTCAAACCCATCCTCGGTTTTCTGCAGAAATCCATCATACACCAGACGAGGATCGAAGCCTCCCTGAAACTTCATACTCTCGATCTCGGTGAGCTTGAGACGACGAACTAGAGCTCCCAGCGTAACTCCACCCTTGAAGGCCCTGGGAATCCACTGGCAGGCGAATTCCGTCCCACCACGCAACCGGCACAACGTTTCCAACTCGAGAGGATCAGGCTCGTGCTCGGCTGCTGGCTTCTTTCCAGGCTGGTCATAGACTCTCCTGGTCGACCTTTGCCGTTCATGGGTAATACGAGGTTGGTGGCGTGTCACTCCGCGAGCTTGCGTTCGCCGGCGATTGACTTGATGAGCGGGAGAAGGGTCGGGTACAGATGTCTCTTGTGATTCAACATTGGAAACCGAAGGGACTTCAAGGGAGCTTGTTTCAACATTTGCGGTTCCAGAGGTGGACTAATGGAAACCGATCAGGAATACTCATCGGAGCAAACAGGAGGTCGCACGGCATAGAATGGGGAGTAATGAACTTACATAACTGGTGACATCAGATTGTGGGAATTGGAATGGGGAACTTGTTGCATTCAAGAGATTCTCTGATGTAGGATCGAGGGAGAGTCCAAGCCGGTCAAACCAGTACTCGACAACATGAGGAGGTGGTTGCTGTGTGTCCACTGCATCCTCCTTGCTTACAATCGACTCGTCTGTTGCTGAGAGGGCTCCCTGTCGTGCAAAAAGCATACTCGATGTGGCATCTGCAGACATGATGCCAGTGTGACACGTGGTGGATGTATAGTGGCAATTGATTCCATCTCCACGTCTCGCACCGGCTTGGAGAACCGTGGCAGAATGCGACCCCGCCGAGTTCATGAGGCAGTCACAGTCGCAGTCACAGGAAGTGATGTCGAATATGAAGACAGAGCGATTTGAATGCTACGTGTGATCCCTGTGATCCCTGTGAGATCTATAGGTCTTCAATACTCAGCAACGCTTACCGCCTCAAGAAGGTCGTGAGGCTGCTAGAGGCCGCAAGAGTGTTGTAAAGAGGCTGCAGAGTGTCAATATCGACGGCTACTTGACAAGAAATGAGGAGCGGGAAGCCGCATCTAACGTACTGGGGTGACGAGGTGGACTGGGAGGGAAGGGTTCGGAGGGAAATCGAGCATGCAGACAGAATTTAATACCCGTTCTAGAGTGTGATGTATCACGCTTGAGTGGCACCGTTCAGACTCGGGATATTGTATCGGCGTATATTTGCTTTGTCTTCCGTTGGCGAGGACGTCTGGTTGTTCGAGAAATCGCGGTCAAAATGGTCGCAGTGGGATGTTAGGCCTGGCGTGCGAGGACCTCGGCGTATAAGGATGAGCGCTTTGGAACAATGAGAACACTGCGGGACCCCAGACACTCCTTGGTCCACAGGCCGTTGGTCGGTAGCTTGTTTATCCGCATAGGTTTACAAAGAACTAGATAAATAAATCAACCTTAAGTCGAATAATAGCGTTCAAACTGGATCTTAGCCCTGTTCACAGTCCAAACTTCCCCGCATGTCGCTTACGGCTGTTTTACCTTCGCTTTGATATGTTTATTTATCACTCTAGTTCAGGAAAAATTGCAATCGCTAATGTTTCTTTACTTTCATTGCTGATTAGGCCAATCGAGGGTCCAGCAAGGCGATGTCTGGGGTCCCGCGTCCAAAGGATCATTTCCACTCTTATCCGGTCCGGCGCCTGACGTGCACCTGTTACCTTGGAAATAGGTCTCTCTCTCTCCATAACTCAGTCATTTAACACAGTCGCCTTCCAGTCAGTCAATGATTTCAGGATCCCGGACCAGGCGATTAGCACCGCTGCAAGCTGGTTGAACATATGAGTGCGGTACTTTTGCCAGCTGCACCTCTGCATCACTGCGAGCGGAGCGGAGGTGAAGAAAAGTCTCTTGCCACTTGCTGCCCCTTTGCTCATCATCACTACTCAGCTTCACTGCCTTTCAAATCGTGCAACGGCTGCTTGCCCCGTCGCCCCCGGTCCTTTTCCTAGCTCACTGTCCCAATCCCTCGTCCAGAAACCCCCTCGCCAAACCCTGAATTCGACTCCAGCTCATGTTTGTATCAGTAAATCCACTACAATAGCGTCTGTCCAGCGACAATCTTGGTCGAGTGGGCAGTCCGCAAGTGCTTTGCGGTACTCGCAGTACACTGTATCCCCTCTGATACTTCGCACATTCCCCATCGGAATCGAGAATACAAAGATCGACCATGCCCGCCGTCCACGACTCACCGTCACTTTATCTATCCATCTCAGGCACCCCATCGACATTCCTTCATAGGTAAGGGGAGTCAAAGTTGCCGCCTGGCTGTTCCTCACTCTCATTTCTCCCAGCTGCTTCTCCATCTTCTGGTGTAACCGAGCACCCCCGGAGCAGCCACATCGGTCTATGCTCTTTGCCTACCCAGGGGCAGAAACTGCCTTGGAATCTGGAACAACTCCAACTCGAATGTCTGGCACAGGACCCTCTTTAGGTCGACTGCGGCGGTGTGCACGTTCAACCATTGCTTCATTATCATCTTTCATCATTACCACTGTCCACACCAAAGGCCATACCGCGCTTTGGATTACCACAGGCAAGTATGGTTGATTATGTCTGCAGTGGGGAACCACGTGCACGCGCCATGCAGCCTACTCATGAACTACCCGGTGCACGAACGGGCGCGGCCGTCCTCGGTGGTCTGTTCACTCTTACCGCCATTGTGTAGTCGGCGGCCCACGCGGCCATGCGAGGCGATGCGCGAACAAACAGGGGGGGGTTGCGTCGGCTGGGGGAGAGGACGACCTTAGAGCGAGCCCGATGGTCACTAGGCAGCCGTCGAAGGATTTTCCGCGGTATCAGGTGTCGGAATTTGCACCAGACTGCGTATTTTGCTGCACCTGTAGCTAGCTTATTTGTTATTCACGCGACTTGGACCTGACCACCTGGGTGCGCGTCCGGCAACGCTCTGACCGACACTGCGAGTATGTCTCCACTTTGGTGGAACATCATTTTCTGTCATCAGGTATCAGGCACTCGTCATTGCTGCCTAGGGGACGGATTCACTCTAGTGTATTGAACCAGATGGACGGTGGCCAGACAAAGGGGTCATTAGTTGGTGGGGAGCAAGACATGATTCTCTGGACGATGCCTGACTCGGAGGCGGGTGACAATCCAGGCCAGTCGAGAATGGCGATGCGGATGCGGGTGTTGTACCAGGTTGGGTCCGTGTAAAGATTGGCCCGACCGGGGTTCGAACCCGGGACCTCACCATATCCAGTAAGGGCATGTTACCCACTATACTACCCGGCCAGTAGTTGGAGGAGTCATCAACTCCAACAGTCCGCGTCCTACGGACTCGTGCCTTGACTGGTGCATGACTGGTGCAGAGATTGGGAGACCGCTAGCTTGCCATCGCGTGTGATGTGATTCATACTCAATACGGCAGACTTTACCTAACAATCCATGAATTGGAAGTTGTCGTGCTGGGTCGAGTATTTTCCTCTAAGCTTCGATTTCGCAATGAAGCCACCAGCACAAGAACAAGGGGATACAATAGAAAATCCACATGAACCCGGACAACAGAGTAGTAATTGTACTAGAAGCTAAAACCAATTAGATCACTTACAAGGTCTCAGTGCCATCTAGAAATTAAATGTTCGGTTCTGTGTACGACATTAAGTACTAAGCCAGTGCTCAGTCAGGGACATGTAACGCAACAAGTTTGATGAAAGTTTCCGATTGCCAGGCTGGGTCCGACTTCCTTATAGGCAACTGCATGGTCGCCCTCGTCGTAGTAGTTGTGTCGTTGACACATTTCTATGGAGAGGTGTGACCTCTCAATGGAATCAATACATTATCTATACTTTACGACACCGCCTTGCCGTAGGATAGCCCTCGATTCCATGGTATCATAATCAAAGTATATCAGCTCTCCATCCTGAAGCTGAGATATGCTTCCTCCAATGACCCTTGTGGCACTTGTACTGACACTCGGCCGATATTTGCCCTACAACCAGCCTGGTATCTTCCGAAAGACGGAAAGGGGGACAAGGTTTCGAAGGCAATGTTCAGCCCGGAGTTAGTTGTTAGCCTGCGACGGTGGTGTGGATGCGCGTCATGTTGAGGTGAATCTGCACTCCGGTGTCCGGGCGGGGTCTCCTTCTCGAATGTGCATAGCCCCGCCGAGAAAATCAGAGGGCCAGATTATCGATGTCGATGCGATGTGTATTCACTACAGGCACTATCTGCTATATTTCATGGCATTTTGATGAACCGTACAAGTAGTGCCGGGCTGCTAGCTCGCCAACATATGAACACGCGGGAAGACCTAACGAAGAACAACATATGTGTGGGAAATGCATACAAACACAGAGCACATTGCAATAGGAGTGAAAATAGCGTCACACAGGGAGCATGATTAGTAACCTCTTGCCCTCGCAGGAGGCAGAAGAACCTGATTTGTTCAATTTTGGGTGGCCTCTGGTCCCATGGCAGTGGTCGGAGTTGTTACGGTTGTACGTATTTGCCTGAATAATACCTATCACGTGCGCTACTCCGATCGAGCCCGGCCGTACGGCCCGACCGACCGTTTGGTCCCGCTTACGGTACACACTATCGCCTGGCCGAATGACGCCACAGGATCATTATATCGATTCTTCCAGCAACCCCTACCGAACGCGCCCGTTCCCCATGCGCAACATCGAGTTTCGATTCGTTCGTAGCCCGCCCGACAATCACGCGCCCGTTCGCGCACGCGCTTTAGTATCGCCTTTTTCATGTGCTGATTTTGTTTCGCTATGTTCTCCTCATGGGACGAGTTCCCTTTCCGCATGTATTCCCCGTGAT
>Ga0307513_10000969_pt1 | contig 41533 bp, 58 predicted proteins | sample 15_EM_MG_FD_202174 | JGI IMG/M metagenome (GOLD analysis project Ga0307513, IMG submission 202174) | Populus trichocarpa ectomycorrhiza microbial communities from riparian zone in the Pacific Northwest, United States - 15_EM | ecosystem: Host-associated > Plants > Roots > Unclassified | place...
CCGAGCCGGCCGAAGCCGACCCGGGCGCTGCACAGCAGGTCAAAGGAGGTATCCCCGACCCGCGACCGTAGACCCTGTGGGACTCGAACCCACAACCAATGGATTAAAAGTCTGTCGATCGCTCATGGCGTCTCACCCCGCCGAGTTTGCCTCACCCCACCAAGCCCCGGCAAGTGCAGGTCAGCGGCATGACGCTTCCGTTCTCGCCGCACGCTTCACCCCGTCTTACCCCGTCGTGTATCACGCTCTTGTGCGGCGTTCGGGCCAGCAGCGGGCCAGCAGAAGGGCCCCTGACCCGCAGGTCAGAGGCCCTTCGTCTGTCCCTCGATTCTACGGCTCCGCAGCCCCGTTGTCAGTGCTCGCCAGTAGCTTGGAATCGTCCACATCAGCGTTTGCTGGCTGCGACGCTTCAGGCCCCTGCTCCGGAACAGCGCCCGGGACGGGGGCCTCGTCGCGCGGCCTCCGTGCCCGCGGCACGGTCGCCGCCGCTCGCTCGGTCAGCTCGTCCTCGTACTCCTCGAACAGCTCCATGTACGTGTCCGAGGTCAGCGTGATCGTCGAGTGGCGCAGCTTCACCTTGGCATCGTGCAGGTCGCCACCGCCGGCCTTCACCAGCGCAGCGGCACCGTGGCGGAGGTCACGCAGGTTGATGGGCGGCAGGCCGGCCGCGTCCGAGATCCGGCGGAAGGCCTTCGAGACGAAGTCCGGGTGCAGCCAGCTGCCGTCCTCGGCCGTGAACATCTTCCCCGTGTCGGTCCAGTCTGCGGTGTCCTTGCCCTGCTCCCGCTCGGCGGCGGCCTGTGCGTTCCAGGCTTCCCGCTCCGCGCGCTGCTGCTCGCGATGGACCAGCAGGACGCGCACCGTCTCGGCGTCGATCTTTACGACGCCCACGGATCCGTCGGTCTTAGGGCTCGTCTCGATGGGGGTCCAGCCGTCGACCACGATCTCTGTGCTGACCCTGATCTCTTTCCGCGCTGCCGAGAAGTCGTCCCAGCCCTGGCCGACCCCTTCGCCGCGGCGCAGGCCGTGGTGAGCAGTCAGGTGGAAGAACGCGTACAGGCGGTCGGCCTCGGCCTCGTCGAGGAACTCGCCGAGCTGGGCAGGTGTCCACACCATGACCGGGCCCGGCTTCTGTCCGGTCTCCCGCCAGCGCGCCACCCTCTCAGCCGTCCACAGCAAGCCCTTGGGCCGCGCGGCGGGATCCAGTTCGACGTGGGAAGCCGCGTTGAAGGTGATGAGCTGCTTGGCGATCGCCTTGTTCAGCGCCATACGGAGCGTGCGGCGGACGGCCTGCTTCGTGGCCGGGCCAGTGATCCGACGGAAGGGCGGCATCTCGGCGAGCGTCGCCCGTTCGGCGGCCAGTTGGGTGCGTTCGCTGGCCTTGGGCGCCCCGGGCTTGCCTCGCTTGCAGCGGGCGACCTGTGCACGGCGCGCGGCGTTCTCTGCCGCGATCACGTCGTTCCGGTCGTCGATCGCGTTGAACATGTCCTCGACGTGCCCGACACCGAGCCGGTCCAGGCGCAGATGCCCGAGTGCGGGCTTGAGGTGCACGCGGACGTGGCTGTTGTAGCCCCGGTTCGTGGTGATGCGGGTCTTCTTGTTGGCCATGACCTGGTCGAGCAGATCGCCTACGGTCATTTTCCCGTCGAGCGGGATGCCGACCCCGAGCTTGCGCGAGACCTCGGAGGCCTCGGGGATGTTCGCGCGTCGCTTGCTGATGTCGGCGAGGAGATCGCCTACCCGCAGCTGCGCGTCGGTGTCGTCTCCGGGCAAGTCAAGGATGGCCTGAAGGCGGGACAGGTCGCCCTGGGCCTCCGTGACTCGCTTATACCCGGTGCGGCGAAAGGTGCGCCGCGTGCCCTCGGCGTCTGGTGGCAACTCCTGGCGGAGTGCGACGGAACCGTGGGACTTCTTCTTGAGCTGTGGACAGGTGTTGCTCAGTAGTTTGCCGTCACCATCGCGACACTCGCAGCGTCGGTAGACACTCCCTGCGCTACGCGCTGACGGCATGAGATCTACTCCTCCCGCTCAGGGGGCTTGTCGGTGTGGACGGCGTCGACGTGAGCGAGCCCCACGCCCAGGACGTGATCCGCGGCCTCGTTGAGCCGGTGGAGCATCTCCGGTTCCATCTTGCCGGGGCGTACGCCAAATGCCAGCCCGTGCTGTGTCTTGAAGGGCACGAGAATTTCCTCGTCGGGCAGGTCGTCGCTGAAGAAATACCAGACTCGTGGACCGCGTGGTGACTCCATGCAGCCTCCCCCATCTCCCGCTCATGCGTTCGATTTTTACCTTAGACCAGCATCCTTTCTGTGAAGGGCGTTCCGACATGATCGCACCACCAGCCCCACAGCGCTACGGGGCGCTCGTGATCATCACTGAGAGTAATGCAAAGGGGAGGGCATTTCTCAGCCGCCGTCACTCGGCGGCACCAGCGTGTCAATGAGCCGCAGCAGCCGCTCACGCTGCTCGGCAGGCAACTGGTCCAGCTTGTGCACGTAGGCCTTGGCCTCGGTCGATCCACCCTTGAGGGGATCGACGCCATGGAACTCACTGCCCGCCGCATCCTGGAGCGCCTCGACTGGCAGTTCACACGCCTGCGCAAGGGCGCACAGTTCCTCGTAAACGGGGGGCGTGACCGGCTCCCCAGTCTCCAGCCGGTTGATCCACCCTCGCGTCACCCTGACCCCCGAGATCGGGTCGACAGCCTTCGCCGCGAACACAGCCAGACTCTCCTTCAGCTCCGCGCGGCGCCGTCGGATGAGGTCTCGGAACTGGGTACGGCGTTCAGGTTGCGGCTCGATATCGCTCGGTTGCGTTGAGTTGGCGGCCATGCGGCTCATCCTGCCACTCCTGTGTTTAAAGGGAGGTCGGGGGTGTTCAGGGCGTACGACATCTATTGAGACGTACGGGCAGGTCAGTCGAGGCGTTCATCACGCCTACTGAACGGATTGTTCAGCACATGAGTCAATCCCGCCAGGTCGCACTCCGTCATTGACTGATTACCACCGCGTACGCCGGTTCATTCAGCGCACTGGACAAAACGTTCAGCCCATGGAATGCTCGCGCCATCGCCGTTCAGCGCGATGAACGAAACGTCCCATGGGGTGAACGTGAGCGAATCTCCACCCACCATGTACGCGGTCGCCAGCAGCAGGCGACTGAAGCTCCTCATGGAGCGCACCGGCACCGGTGAGTCCATCACCAGCCGCGAACTGGCCGCCGCCGCCGGCGTAGCCCACGGAACGATCGGCGCCCTCATGTCCGGCGCCCAACAGTCCGTCCCCGAGGACAAGGCCAAGGCGATCGTCGCCGCCATCGGCGTCGACCTGCTCGTGCTGTTCGTGCCCATGGAGCGGGCCGGCCGCGTCTTCGTCCCCGCCCAGGTCCAGGGGGAGGCGGTATGACGACCAAGGTCGAGCCGCTGACGCCCGAGCAGGTCATGGGTCTTCCGGCCATGCCCCCCGTGAAGGTCGCGTTCGCCGCCCTGAACATCAGCGAGGGGACGGGCTACCAGCTGATTCGCCAGGACGAGTTCCCGATCGAGGTCATCGAATTCGGCCGCGCCAAGCGCGTCCGGAAGGTCGACCTTGTCGCCTTCCTCGGTCTCTCCCCGTCCGCTGCTGCCGAGGTCCAGTCGGCAGCAGCCACGCACAACGACGGCGCCCCCGGGGTCCAGCCGAAGGCGCCGTCAGCAGAGCAGCCCGCACCCACCAGCAAGTAGAGAACGGGGATTGCTCGTGAAGCACCTTCCCACGCCCGACGTCAGCCGCGCGCTCGCCGACATCGAGGCCGTCAAGCAGGGCGCCGAACCGGCCGTCGTTGAGTGCCTGACCGCGATCGCGGACCTCGTCCAGCAGACGGGCGACCCGGCGAGCGTCTTCGACAGCGTCCTGGACGCCTTCGCCCGCGAGGAAATCCGGGTACTGGCCGCCGCACACCGCGTGCGCCTGCACATGACGACCGCCAAGCCGGTCACCCTCGGGTACCGCAACGACGCCTTCCTCGTGTGGCAGGCAGACGGGACCGGCATCGCCGCCATCCCGCGCGAGCAGCGCCCCCGCGATGCCCTCGACCAGTTGCGCGGATTCATCCGCGCGCGTGAAGAGGAAGAGCGCCTGGCCGCCGACTTCCAAGCGTCCGTCGCGGCCGGCCACGTCGAGGGCCTCGACGCCTGGGACGCCCGCATCTCATCTCAGGCGGGGCGTTGACCACCTCCGCCGTGCGCTCCCGGGACACCCCGGGCGGCACGGCCGAACCCCAGGTCGTCGGCGTGCTCGTCATCGACGCCGACAACGGCAGGGCCCGTTACGACTGCCACCGGCCCGGCTGCCCGAAGCGCCGCGAGGGCCCGGTGTACGGGGCCGCGATCCCGGAGTGGTCCAAGACCGTCAGGGCCGAGCACATCGCCCAGTACCACCCGGGGGAGCAGCCTTGACCGACTCGCAGACTCCAGACCTCCGGGCAGCAGCCCGCGAGCTGCACGACGCGGGCCTGTGCGTGCTGCCCATCAAGGCCGACGGCACCAAGAAGCCAGCCGTGGCGTGGCTCGAATACAAGGTGGCCCGGACCACGCCCGAGCAGCACGACACCTGGTTCGGCGGAGACCGAGCCCGCGGCATCGCCGTGGTGTACGGCGAGGTGTCCGGCGGCGTTGAGCTGATCGAGTTCGAGGGCCTCGCCATCCGTGAGGGCCTGCTCGACGACGTCACCCAGATCATGAACGACTCGGGACTTGGCGAGCCGTGGGCCGCTGTCCTCAGCGGCTGGGTCTCCGAGTCGCCTTCCGGCGGCCGGCATTACCGCGTCCGCGTCGAGGGTGGCGTACCCGGCAACAGCAAGCTGGCCTCTCGCCTCGCCCGCGAGGACGAGTACACCGAGGAAGAGCGCCAGCGGATCCGGGAGAAGCCGAACGCTCGCATCGTCCGCGTCCTCATCGAGACCCGCGGCGAGGGCGGGTACGGCCTCGTCGAACCGTCGAGCGGTGCCGTCCATGCTTCCGGGCGTCCGTACGTCCGGCTGGCAGGTGGCCCGGACGCCGTCCCCGTCCTGGACGCCGAGACGGTTGACGCGATCCGCAACGCCTGCCGCATGGTGGACGCGCTCCCCCAGCCCGAGGCCGTGAAGACCGCACCGCGCCCCGCGCCCCCGCGCAATGACGGGAGCCTGCGGCCCGGCGACGACTTCGAGGCTCGCGCGTCCTGGGAGGACATTCTCCGGAGCGTCTTCCGCCCGCTGTCCACCCGTGGCAGTGAGACGTACTGGGGATGGGCCGATGGCGTCGGCGGTGTGAAAGCGACGACCGGGAAGGACGAGCACGACCGCCTGTTCGTCTTCGCCACCGGGTCCGAGTTCCAGAGCGAGGTGCCGTACAGCAAGTTCGGCGCGTACGCCCTGCTCAACCACAGCGGTGACCACAAGGCCGCCGCCCGTGAGCTGGCCCGCCAGGGCTTCGGCAGCCGCCACCTGGCCTCGGTTGGCGCTCCGTCCGCCGCACCCGCACCCACCGCCCCTACCCCCGACACGGCGCCCGACGAGGACGAGCACACCAGGGCCGACGAGGAGCAGGCTCACAAGGCCGACACCGCTCGTGAATCGGAAGGCTTTGGGTACGCCGACACCTTCGACCTACCGCTCGGCGTCCGTACGCCGTACGACTACCGGGTCACCGGCAGGGGCGTCGAGGTGCTCAGCCAGAGTGGCGAAAGCTGGACACGGGTCACCTTCGCCCCGCTGGTGGTGACGGCTACCTTCGAGGACCCCGAAGGCGACCAGTACGTAGAGCTCTCGTGGATCGACCGCAGTCTCGGACGGCCCCGCCGTATCTCCCGCATCGTCAGCCGCGAGACCGCGAAGCGCGGGCGGAAGCTGATCGAGACGCTCGGCTCAGCTGGACTCCCCGCAGTCGAGGGCGACGCGAGGGCCGTCGAGAAGTGGCTCGCCGAGTTCGAGGCAGAGAACGTCCACCGCATCCCGTCTGAGCAGCTGGCCCGCTGGCTGGGCTGGCAGGACGACGGCACGTTCGTCTCCTCGCCCGAGGACGGCATCAAGGTGGACACCGCCTTCGAGGAGCAGCGCGGCCCCGCCCGAGCACACGCCAGGAAAGGGACCCTTGAGGACTGGCAGGCGACCGTCGCCCACCTCGCCGGCTACCCGGTGCCGCGCGTCGCCGTCGCCGCCGCGCTCGCTGCTCCGCTGCTCAAGCCGCTCGGCCTGAACTCCTTCACCCTGGATATCTCCAGCCGGTCTACCAAGGGGAAGACGACCGCGCTTCAGGTCGCGCTCAGCGTGTGGGCCGACCCGTCCGAGCACGCGAGCGCCATGTCCAACTGGCGCACCACCCTGTACGCGATCGAGAAGCGGCTGAACCTGGTGCGCGGGATCGTCACCGTGTTCGACGAGACGATGGCAGTCACGGACGACAGCCTCATCGACGAGGTGCTCTACCAGCTCCCGATGAACCACGGGAAGGCGCGCAGCGGCGGGGCGTTCGGCAACATGCTGCCCTGGGAGACGATCCTCCTCTCATCCGGTGAGCGCCCGGCGCTGAGCTTCACGACGAGCCAGGGCGCGGCGGCCCGCATCCTCGGAACGACCATCGCCCCGTTCGGCGACGGAGGCGGCCCGACGGCGGCAGCAGCCCGTGAGGGCGTCCTCGCCAACCATGGCCACGCGGGGCCGGAGTTCATCCGGTACATCCTCAGCGGCCTCGCCCAGCCGAACGGCAGGGAGAAGCTCAAGGAACATCACCGCACGCTGGTCGACGAGTTCCGTGGCGCCGGCGACATGACCAACAGGCGCGCGCCCATGGTCGCCGCGCTGGTCCTCGCCGAGACGCTGGCCTGCCGAACAGGCCTGCTGCCGTACGAGCCGCTCACCCACGATGTGTGGCGCTCGCTGTTCACCGCCCACAACCCCACCGACAACCGGCCGCAGATGGCCTTGGACGTCCTTCGCGAGTACGTCGCAGGGCACGCCCACGAACTTTTCACCACCACTCGCGCGGCCATGAACGAGAAGCCGCCGTACTCCGGATGGCTCGGCGCCCTGTCCACCAAGGACGGCGTAACTGAGGTCGCGCTGCTGCCGGAGCGCGTACGCAAGATCCTCGCCGAGGCGGACTACTCGCTCGACGCCGTAGTCGGCAGCTGGGTCGACGCCGAGTACCTCAAGGTGCTGAAGAGCCAGCGCCCGGCGCACCTGTTGCCGCGCCGCTTCGACGGCGTCCGCGCAAAGTGCCTGGCGTTCACGCCCGACGGGATCAGCTTCGGCGACGAGGACGAGGCGGCATGAGGGCCGCCACGGCGATGGTACGCACGAGGTGCGTACCACCCGCTCGCCCGCATCACCGCAGCTCAGAGCGTCCTCAGGCGCGCTTTGCGAGGTGGTACGCACTCGCCCGGAAATGGCACCCCTCAGGCGTGAGCGTGTGCGCGTGTGTGTGCGGGCGAGTGCGCACACATCGACCCCTGTCTGTTTCTGCGTACCTGCGTACCACTGTCTCTAGAGAGAGACATAACAGCAGCTCAGAGCCTGTTTTTGCCCGGTACGCAGCCGGTACGCAGCCGGTACGCAGTGCGTACCGCCTCTCTCCCCTCTCCATCGGATCGAGGTGACCCATGTCCTTCGCACCCCGCCCCTATCAGGTCGACGCGATCGAGGCGCTCCACCGTGGTTGGAGCACCGGCCAGACCCGCATCGCCGTCGTTCTCCCGACCGGCGCCGGTAAGACCGTCGTCTTCTCCCACCTGGCCCACCAGATGCTCGACAAGCTCGACGGCCGCCGAGCGCTCGTCATCGCCCACCGCGAGGAGCTGATCGAGCAGGCCGCTTCCAAGCTGCTCGCCGTCGACCCGATGCTGCGCGTCGGCATCGTCAAGGCCCAGCGCGACGACCACCACGACGCCGACGTGATCGTGGCCAGCGTCCAGACCCTGGCCGTACCCAAGCGCCGCGAGGCCATCCGCGACATCGGCCTGATCATCGTGGACGAGTGCCACCACGCCGCCGCTCCCACCTACATGGAGGTCCTCCAGCACTTCGGAGCCTGGGACGGCGTACCGACGGCCGGCTTCACCGCCACGATGACCCGGACCGATGGCGGCCTCGCCGAGGTCTGGCAGGACGTCGTCTTCCGCCTCGACATCCTCGACATGATCAGCGACGGCTATCTCTGCGACGTCCGCGGCAAGGCCATCACCGTCGACACCCTCGACCTCAACAAGGTCAAGACCCGCGGCGGCGACCTGATCGACGGCCAACTCGGCAAGGCGCTGGAAGACTCCGGCGCGCTCGACGCGATCGCCAAGGCCTACGTCGACCACGCCAGCGACCGCCCGGGCGTCGTCTTCACGCCGACCGTGGCGACCGCCCAGGGCGCCGCCGCCGCGCTGCGGGCCGTCGGAATCAAGGCCGCCCCGGTCTGGGGCGACATGGGCCGCGACGAGCGCCGCGCGACCCTCGCCCAGTACGCGGCGGGCGACGTGCAGGTGCTTACCAACTGCATGGTGCTCACGGAGGGGTTCGACGCCCCGCACACCTCCTGCATCGTGGTCGCCCGGCCCACCAAGAGCGCCGGCCTGTACGTGCAGATGGTCGGGCGCGGCCTGCGCCCGGCGCCGGGCAAGCGGGACGCCCTGCTGCTCGATGTCATGGGCGCCGCGAGCCGCCACAAGCTCGCGTCGATGGTCGACCTGACCGAGCGGGACATCGGCGAGGCCGACGAGGGCAAGAGCCTGCGGCAGGTCGCCGAGGAGCACGTGGCCTCCGAGAAGCGCCGGGCCCTGGCCGCGCAGGTCCATGCCGAGGAGATCAGCCTGTTCGGCGGCTCGTCCATCTGCTGGCTGCGGACGCCAGCCGGGACCTGGTTCATCCGGGTCTCGAACTCGATGACGCTGTTCCTCGCCCGGGACCACGGGACGCGCCTGTACCGGATGCGCCGCTGGACAGCACAGGACGGCGTACAGCCGCCGCGCGAGGACGTCGCCCGCCCGCTCGACGAGGCGCTGGCCTGGTTGGAGCAGCAGGCCCGCGTGCTGGCGCCAGGCGCGTTCGTCGACCGCCGTGCGCGCTGGCGAGCGGGCAAGCCGAGCCCGAAGCAGCTGGGCCTGTGCCGCCGCCGGGGCCTCGCGATCCCTCGGCAAGCGTCGGCGGGCGAGGTCGCCGACCTGATCGACATCGCCCATGTGACGTCGGTCCTCGATGGCCTGCTCGCCCGCGCCGCTTAACGGTCCGGGCCTGTCGCTATCAGGCCCGGACCTCCGCCCATCCCATCACGGAGGAACAAATGGATCACTATCCGTCCCCGCTCCGGATCGGTTCCGTGTGCACCGGCTACGGCGGCCTGGACGAGGCCGTGCAGCAGGTGTTCGGCGGTGAACTCGCGTGGGTGTCCGACATCGACCCGGGCGCCTGCCAGATCATCGCCCACCGCATGCCCGGCGTGCCCAACATCGGCGACCTCACGACTACCCGGTGGGAGGACGTCGAGCCGGTCGACATCTACATCGGCGGCTACCCCTGCCAGCCCTTCAGCCTCGCCGGCGACCTGAAAGGAACCGACGATGAGCGGCACCTCTGGCCCTTCATTGCCAGTGCCCTTCGGGTTCTACGACCCCGAGTCGCGATCTTTGAGAACGTCGCGAACCACCTTCGAGTCGGCTTCGACACTGTCCTCCAAGACCTTGCCGAAATCGGGTTCGATGTTGAGTGGTGCGTTGTACGCGCGGACGAGGTCGGCGCTCCCCACCAGCGGCGCCGGCTCTTTGTTCTCGCCACAGCTGCCGACGCCCCGGGCGCGCGACGGGAAGGGACGGAGCCGCAGCGGGGATGCCCTCCCGGAAACGGTGACGCTGCTACCGACGCCACGTACCTCGGACACGAACGGAGCAGGAGCCCACGGAGACGGGGGCCTGGATCTGCGGACCACGGTGTCCCTGCTCCCGACCCCGAGGGCGTCCGACGGGGAGAAGGGCGGACCGAACCAGCGCGGCAGCAAGGGCGATCTGGCGTTGCCGTCAGCCGTCGTGCAGTTGCTGCCGACGCCACGAGTGGCAGCAGGGCGGACCGGTCGATCCGCGATCCTGAACTCCAGCTCCTCACCGAGTCTGGAGCAGGCGGCGGAACTGGTGAACGGCGAAGTCCCGAGGGAATTGAAGGGGCTGGAGAAGCCACCCCCCTCCTGGAGTGGGGACGGTTCGCGCCCGCCGTCCAAAGGTGGGAAGCGGTCACCAGACGCCGTGCTCCCTGGGCAACTGACGATCGACGCCGGCTGAGCCCCGCGTTCGTCGAATGGATGATGGGCCTCGCCGCCGGCCACGTCACCGCTGTCCCGGGCCTCACACGCACCCAGCAGCTCAAGGCGCTCGGCAACGGTGTCGTTCCTCAGCAGGCCACCGCAGCGCTCCGGCTCCTCGCCGAGAGGGCGGGTGTGTCGGCATGAACGTTATCGAGTGGGTGATCTGGGGCGCCTTGGTCCTGCTTGTCTTCTGGGCCTACCAGGCCGTCGACCTCGCCCGGTACTGGCATCGGCCTGCCAGCCCGAAGCCCACTCGCCACCACGTCCCGCACTGGGCCCGGCACGGTCACCTGCCGCCGCCCGCGAAGCACGGTCGGCACGCCCGCCGGTGAACGCCGGCCGCCCCGCAGTCGAGTTGCGGGGCGGCCACCTGCCCATCACACCACGGAGAACCGCATGCGCCTGACGCCCTGCTACTCCTGCAAGAAGCCCCGCCAGCCCGGTCACTACCTGTGCGGCAACTGCTGGGGCCAACTCCCCCTCGCCGTACGCCGCGCCCTCTGCAAGCGCGACCGCCTCGCCCTCGCCCGGCTCCGCCAACTGCACGAGCAGATCGACGCCGACAACCCCCTGTCCGAGATCGGAGTCTCCGCATGAGCCGAACCGCTCGCATCCTGTGCATCCTCTACGGCGCCACCGCCCTCTTCCTCGCCTGGGCCACCGTTCAGTCGGCCCTGGCCGGCTCCGTCTGGGCCATCCTCGCCTTCGCCGCCACCTCGATCGTCCCGCTTCTCGCGTGCCTGCGCGAGGCCGAGTTCGCCGACGCCAAGGCGGCGGCCCGAGCCGACATTGAGCGGGCCGCGCGGCTGCGTGACAGCGACGAGCGCCGAGGCATCAGGGAGGCCGCCGATGCGCTCGGTCACGTCTGCTGCGAGCGCTGGTGGACCAGCCTCGGCACCGATCACGACCCCACCTGTGAGAAGCAGCGGAGGGCGGCATGAGCAGGCGCCGGCACACCGCCGACAGCATCACCGACGACGACCTGGACGCCCTCTACGCCAACGCCAACACGGGTTGGCGGCGCGGCGACCGCTGGAAGAGAAAGACCCGGGCCGCGGAGGTCGCCCGCGATGAACTGCTGCGCATCGTCGCCACCTGGTACGTCAACGTGAACGGCGGCCTCGGCTACGACGCGGGCGACCTCATCGGCGACATCGAGCGAGCTGGGTACCAACTGCCCGAGGAGACCAGGACACCGTGAACGTCTGCGGACTGTGCGAGCGCGACATCGAGACCAGCTACCTGTGCGAGAGCTGCACGCGTGCGCTCGCCAGGCGGCTGGCCGTACTGCCCGGTCTGGGCGCCGAGTTGACCGTGTACCTGGTGCCGCGCCGCACCGGCCCCGCCGAGCTGGTCACCGCCAGCTCGGCGGGGCCGCGCTCTCCGATCAACGAGGAAGTACTGGACCTGATCCAGAGTCAGCACATGGCCAAGGTCGTCGAGTCGTGGCGGGAGGACGTACAGCGCGTGCGTTGGCCGCACTACGCTCCACCGCCGCCGGCCGGGCTCAAGGCCGCGTGCCGATGGCTCGGCATGGAACTGGACTGGATCGTCACCAACTACCCAGCGTCTGGGGATCTCGCGCGCGAGGTACGGGAGTTGGAGCGACAGGCTCGCACGATCGTGGGCGACCCGCCGCCGCGTCCGCAGCGAATCGGCCTGTGCGTGGCGACCACCGACAGCAAGGGCACCGTGTGCGGGGCCGTTCTGTCTCGTCTTCCTGGCGATCCTGTGCAGTGCCGCTGGTGCGGCAAGGAGTACAGGACGGAGAAAGACCTCCTGCTGCTGCGGCACTACCAGCCCGCAGACGTTGCCTAGAACCCTAGGGTTCGGGTAGCCTGATCTGTGTGCCAACCAACAATTGGCGCGAACGAGTTGATGCCGAGGACCAGCGACAGAAGCGACTACTCGGCTTGATCTCAGCGAGTGCCCGACGGCGAGCCGCAGCGCTCGAAGACGGCGTACGAGAACTGGGAGACAAGTCGGCGGTCGCCAGGGACCGCGGCATCAGCCCGAGCGCAGTCCGAAGAGCCATCCGCGAGCACGGGACCGGGACCCTACCCCCGCCCAGCTCCCCGACCACAACCGAATAGGCCCGGAAAGCGGGCAGCCCCGGAACGCGCGACCCTACCGCCCGTCCGGGGACCACCACTTGATCAAGAGGAGTACACCCTCATGACCCAGCGGAACCCTATCGTCCCCGGCCAGGGGGCCAATCCGCGCGTTGCCGAACTGCACCACCTGGCCCGCCAGGACTACGCCAAGGGGCAGCAGGAACGAGCCTCTGTTCCCAACCTGCTCCCGACCTACGCGGCCGGTGTCCACGTCCCCGAGCCCAGCGACCTCGAAGTCGCCATCAGCGTCGCCCAGCAGCTGCTCGACACCGACCAGATCCTGTCCCTCCGCGAAGCCCTCCGCCTCCTGCTGCGCGCCCTCGGCGCCGAAGCGGGTGAGGTCCGGTGACCCGCAAGACCACACCCAGCAGCGAGGCCCGCGAACTGCGCCGGCTGCTGGCCGTCGTCCTCGACGCCATCACCCTCGACTACGCCGCGCCCGACTACGAGCGGCGCCTTGCCGACCGCGCAGGCTGGGCCCACACCGTCCTCACCGCCATCAACAACGGCACCAGCAACGACATCGGCTGGGAGGCCGACTTCCTCCGCAGCAAGCTCACCGCCGAGGAGACCGAGGCCGCGGAAAAGGCTGTCTGCCGCTCCGTCGACCGCGCCTTCCCCGTCGTCGCCGCCTTCCTCGCCGACGAGCGAGGTGAGCACCGATGAAGAACGACTACCTGAAGTGGGCCGCGCTTCTCGCGGCCCTCGTCGCCACCGCCTCCGCTGAGTACGAGCTGGCCCGTCAGGTCGGCTTCAACCAGTGGGTCGCCGCCGCGGTGCCGGGCGCCCTCGACATCTACACCGTGCGGGCAATGCGGGCTCACCGCGACGTCCTCGCCGCAGTGACAGCGATGATCGGTGTCAACGCTGCGAGCCACCTCGTGACGGCCGGCCTGCTGCCGGTCGATGTGCCGCTCGTCGTCGCCGTGTCCGCCATCGCCCCACTCGTGCTGTGGCGGGTACACCGCCTCGCCGACGAGGCAACCACGGTCGCAACGGAGGCAGTTGCCGGATCCCAGCAGGACCCCGCAAAGGGTCTCGCCGAGACCGAAACCCCTGCCGTACCCGAGCGTGCGCCCGAGGCGTACCCGGCGATCGAGACGGCCGTACCTGCCGTACCCGAGGCCGTACCTGCGGGCGCCCGGCTGCTCCCGGTGTTCGACTGCCCCGGAGAGCTGAGCCGCGCCCTGCGGAGCGAACTCCCGGTGCCCGTACTCGCCGCCGAGCCTCCCCGTACCCGGCGTGCGCTTCAGGGCGGATACGTACCCGAGCCCGCGATAGAGCCCGAACCCGACTGGATGATCCCGGGCGACTACGCCGACGAGCACGGCCAGCCGGCCGAGCCGGAGGAAGAGGTCGAGTACCCCGACCCGCTGATCCCGAAGGTACGGGCCGACTTCCCCGACGAGGTACCCGGAGTACGGCGCCTCAAGGAGACGTACAGCATCGGCCAGCCCCGCGCGCAGCGCATCCGTGACGAGCTGACGGGGGTGCGGTCATGAAGTGGCTTCTCGTGGGCGTCCTGTTGGGCCTGCTGCTCGTGTTCCCGTCGCTGCTCGCCCTGGTCGTCGCCGTTGTCGCAGCGATCGTCTCAAAGCCGGTCCTGGTGGCGTTTGGCCTCGGCCTGGTGGCCCGCCCGCACCTGCCCCGCATGCGGAGGTGGGCGCCGTGAGTGAGGCCCTCGACAAGGCGGAGGCCGCCGCGAGAGAGGCGGAGACGAACACCGTCGCCGTGCAACTCGCTCTCGCCGCCGTCGAACTCGCGAAGGTGGCCAGCGCGCAGCAGGCGCCGGCCTGCCAGCACCAGGCGACGCAGCAGGCGCAGTTCAACAGCCGGAAGTGGCTGACCATCGGCGGCCTGGCCATCGTCGGCGGCTGCGTCGCCTGCTTCCTGGCGATGGCCTTCGCCGTGGCGGCCGTCGCCGTCGCCATCGGCGCGACCTGCGCCACCGCCTGCCTGATCGTCCTGCGCAGCATGTGGCGCGACCTCACCAACCGCTGACCAGGGGGAATCCCATGAACAAGACCACCCAAGAGCAGTACGTCCGCCTTGCGTGGAACGCCACCGCCAAGGCCGAGCAGCTGGCCCGCGACGCCGAACGGGCCGCCCGCAACGAGGACTTGCGGCACAAGGTCGAGCCGCTCGCCGCCGCCGGCCGCCTGTGGGCCGAGGTCGCGCAGGCCTACAGCTCGATCGCGGCCGTCCTGCCCGAGCCGCTGCCCGAACTGCCCACCGCCGGAACGGAGTACTGACGATGCCCAGCTCATACACGCGCGGCGAGAAGCTGCGCCTGGCCTGGCTCGTCGCGAAGGCCGCCAAGCAGTCCATGGCCGGTGACCGCAACGTCGACACCATCGACCCGCGCATCAAGCGGGAGGCCGACCAGATCGAGAAGCGGGCCGCCGAGCGCGGAGAGGCCGAGGCCAACGCCGTGCGCCAGCGTCTCGGCCAGGCCCGCCAGGACGCCGCGACCGCGAAGGTCACCATGCGCACCAGCAAGGGGCCGGAGCGGGCCGCCGCCCGCCGGGAGATGCACGACCGCGAAGCCGCCGTCCGCCGCTTGCAGCGAGAACTCAACAGGTACAGCTAGCGCCGCCACGGGGCGGCCGTACCCGGCCAGGTACATCCGGCCGCCCCGTGCTCCCGATCACCCATCGAGCAACCGGAGAAGCCAGCATGCCGAACCCCGTCGTACTCGCCAAGAACGAGGACGCAGGTACACCCGCACCCGGTGTACCCGACGAGCCGGGTACACCGGGTACACCCGTACTCCGTGCCGTACCCGACCTCACCACCGAGACCATCATCGACGTCATCCAGGACGCCGACCCGCGGCCCGTCGACAAGCCCGACGAGGCCGTACCCGCGGGGATGTGGATCGCCGAGAAACAGGCGTACCTCGCCGAAGCCCCGCCCGTCGTCCCCACCTTCCTGCGCAACGCCGCCGAGTTCATCGACGCCGCCCGCTGGACCGTCTCCTACTACGCGCACGTCACCGCCTTCCACTCCTTCCGGGCGCCCGTCTACCTCGCCCGCCTGCTGCTGCGCTCACCGCGCGGCTCCGGCCGCCTCGTCGTTCGCTGGGGCAAGTGGGTCGCCGACACCGAAGCCCGGCCCGTCGAGGCCAAGGCCGCCGCGTCCGCGGACATCGAAGCGTGGCTGTCGCTGTCGCGTGAGAAGTCCCGCCGCGTCCGGCCGCGTCGTATCGCCTCACTGGTGGTCGCCACGGCCACCGGCATCACCACCCTGGTCAGCGCGTTCATGGTGCCCGGCTGGACGGTCACCGCAGCGCTCGCCGCCGCCGCACTGGCCGGCCTCAACGGCACGAAGGGCAGCAAGCCGCTCATCACCCGCTACGTCGCCACCAACGTGCTGCGCAAGCTCGACTCGACCGAGGTGTTCGAGGCCCTCGCCGCCATCGGCATCGAGGGCAAGAAGGGCAAGCGCGGGGTGGAGTTCGCCGCCGAGGTCATGCGGGACGGGCCCGGCTGGCGCGCCGAGGTCGACCTGCCCCCGGGCATCGAGGCCACCGCCGTACTGGAGAAGCGCTCCGCCCTCGCCGCAGCCATGCGCCGCCCCATCAGCACCGTGTGGCCCGAGGCCGACCGCACCGCCCACCCCGGGCGCCTGGTGCTGTGGGTGGCAAGCCGCGACCCGGCGAAGGCCGGCCGCAAGCTGTGGCCGCTCATGAAACAGGGCCAGGCCGACGTATACGAGCCGCTGCCCTACGGGTTCGACCCGCGCGGCAACCTGATCGAGATCACCCTCATGTACTCGAACCTGCTGGTCGGAGGCATTCCCGGGTCCGGCAAGACGTCGTGTGCGCTCGCCATCGTGCTCGGCGTCGCCCTCGACCCCACCGCCGAACTGTGGATCTTCGAACTCAAGGGATCCGGAGACCTCGACGCCGTCCGCCCCGTCTGCCACCGGTACGTGTCCGGCGACGAGGACGAAGACCTCGAAGCCGCGCTCGGCGGCATGCGCTCCGGGATCGCCGAGTACCAGCGCCGCGCCAAGTTCATCAAGTCCCTGCCCGCCAGCGAGGTCCCCGAGGGCCGCAAGGTCACCCGCGCGCTCGCCGAGAAGTACCCGGAGCAGAACCTCGGACCGCGCGTCATCGTCGTCGACGAGGTACAAGAGCTGTTCACGCACGCCGAGTACAAGGAAGAGGCCGCCGCCCTCGCGACCCGCCTGATCAAGAAGGGCCGCGCCTACGGCCTGATCCTGATCCTGCTCACCCAGAACCCCGACGCCCCCAGCCTGCCCACCAGCGTCTCCAGCTCGGTCGGTACCCGCCTCTGCCTGGCCGTCATGGACTGGCGGGCCAACAACAACGTCCTCGGCACATCCGCCTACGACCGGGGCTTGCGCGCCACCGACATCAGCATCGACGAGCAGGGCACCGGCATCCTCGCCCGCGGCCGTGAAGGCATCACCGTGCGCGCGGCGTTCATCAAGCAGACCGAGGCCGAGGACATCGGCAAGCGGGCCCTCGCGCTCCGCACCGCGGCCGGCACCCTCACCGGGCAGGCTGTCGGAGCGCAGGTCGAGGTGCTCGACGTCGAGACCGTCGTCGACCATGTCCGCGCCATCTGGCCCGACGGTACCGAGAGCGTGCACTCGCACCGCCTCGTCGAGGCCCTCGCCGCCTACCGGACCGACCTTTACAAGCCGTGGCTGGACATGGATCCCGCGGCAGCCTCGACGGCGCTGAGCACGGCCCTGAAGCCGTTCAAGGTGGCCACCCGGCAGCTCACCATCCGGGAGTGCTGTGGCGGCGCGAAGGGCGTCCGCTGGGCCGATCTGCCCACCCCGGAAGACGGCGAGTAGGGGCCCTCGGGCCGGTTTCGGGAAGGGGCTGTGGTTTCACCCCGACCCGAAACCGGTTTCGCCCCTGATACCGGCCCTGAGCTGGGAAGTTTCGGGTTTCGACCATCTTGGCGGCACCGCCGAAATGGCCTCTGAGAGGTACCCGAGAGCCACGACGCAGGCGACACCACTGTCGCATCATGGAGGCATGGAGCAGCTCTACGCCCGTCCCGGCCACCTCACCGCCACGCAGACCCGCCAGGCCCTCGGCATCAGCGCCGGCGCCCTCCGCAACCTCGTCTACCGCGAACAGCTCACCCGCTCCGGCGGCACCGAGCGGTACCCCGAGTTCGCGGTCGCGGACGTCGCCGCCATCGCCGTCAAGAGGCAACAGCGCGTAGTTGCTTGACCGCAGGTCAAACGCTGTGTGACGATCTCCGTGCAGAGCTGTGCCCACAGAGGCCTCACACAACTCACGACGAAGCCCCCCGGTGACCTGAACCCGGGGGGCTTCGTCGTGCCCAGGAGCCGCCATGCTCGCCCCACCCAACCCCGCCGCCGAGGCCGCCCACCAACTCGCCCGCGGCGGCGCGCACGTCCACCTCATCTCCGAGGGACACAGCACCTGCCTCAAGGGCTGCTGCGGACCAACTCCGCTCGACCTCCCCGCCGCCACCCGCGACCGGGCCCACTACACGCGGCTCTCCCTCGCCCTCGGCATCCGGCGTCTCTAACCGTCACCACAGACCCACGGCGAAGCCTCGGTTCGGTCCCCCTGGCCGAGGCTTCGCCGTGTCACAACCCTGTCGCAACGCTCGCCCACCAAATCGCACGACGGCACACTGAGCCCCTCACCACCACGCTCCCAGGGGGGAACCATGGGGTTCATCAACAACGCCAAGGCGGGCAAGGCCACCGACGAGGCGAAGAAGGCCTACGCCGAAGGGCGCTACGTCCTCGTCTACAAGTTCATCGAGGCGAACAAGACCAGCGCGACCACCGCACCGATGGCCGGCGTCGGCGAGCAGATCGAAGCCGTAGAGGCAGAGGGCTGGGCACTGGCCAACATGGCGGCAGCCGAGAGCAAGACGCTCGGCGGCGAACGCATCGGCCTCGTCTGCCTGTTCCGCCGCAGAGTCTGACGAGCCGCCACCCGGCCCGGCCTGCATCGTGTAGGCCGGGCCTCGCCGTGTCCAGGGGGTGACCGTGGCCACCGACCGCGGCGAACTCACCAGCTACCAGTGGCGGCAGCTGCGTGCCCGCACCCTCGCCGCATCCGACGTCTGCATCGTCTGCGGCCACGGCGCGTCCGACAGCGCCGACCACGTCATCCCCGTCAGCAAGGGCGGCGCACGCCTCGACCCCGACAACGTCGCCCCGATTCACGGCGTGGCCGGCTGCCCCGTCTGCCTGCGCAAGTGCAACAGCGAGAAGAGCGACCGGCCACTCGCCGACGTCGTACAGCTGCACACCTCGGTCGACTGGTTCGCCGGCCCGTAGAGAGGACGCCATGCAGTTCGCTCGCCTCTGGCTCAACGACCGGGTGGCGTCACGCCACGTCGAGGAGGACGCCATGCCCCTGAAGCCTGGGCCCATCACCCACATGACGGTCGACGGTCTGGACCTACAGATCACCAGCGCGACCATCAGCGAGGAAGCCACCACCACCCAGGCCGCCTGCGACTGGGAGACCCTCACCGACGCCTACGACCGGATCACGCGCGACGTCCTCGCCGAGCCCGGCCCCACGCACACGCGCGTCATCGACCAGGACGGCAACCCGGTGCGCCCACCGACCGGTTGGCTGCGCAACCTGGGAGCCTACTGAAGTGGCCAAGCCCATCGACACGCCCTTCGGCCCCATGGGCGCCGTGGCCAACTGGCTCCGTGCCAACGACATCGACCCGAGCGACGTGCCGATCGAGGGACCGATCAGCATCGAGCGCGACCCGCTGGAGGGGCGGAGCATCCGGTACGCCGCCATGCTGCGCAACCAAGAGGGCTTCCACTACGCGGACCGGGCCACCGGCGCCGCAGCCAGGGAAGAGCGGACCGTCCCGCTCAAGGCCGAGCCCGAAGGCCTGGCCATAGATGGCGCGTGACCCTGCACGGTTTGCCCGCCTGCTCCGTACATGCTGGACGCGAGGCCAAATCACGCACGCCGCACAAGAGTCGCAACGCTCTGACCTGCACAAACGTGCAACTCCCGGAGGGGCGCCAGACCAGGGGGACGGCCCAGACTGGGTCGATCTGCTGGCCAACCCCAACATCGTCGGCACCGAGAAGCGCTGACCTGCGACGATACGGGCGACTGCACAAACATGCAGGTCAGAGCGTTGCGACACCGATGCGAGGGGCACGATTTGCCGAGCGCTCCGGTACATGCCGAGCAGGCCACCAAATCGGCACCCTCGCACGGGAGTTGCAGGGCCTTGACCAGGCACGATGCGCACGCACGTGAGGCACCCTCGCTGCACACAAACATGCAGGTCAGAGACTTGTGAACATGATCGATCCGAAATGATCAGATCGATTCGGCTGAGATCGTCCTGGGATTTTTAGAAATCGGACATATCGCAACCCCGCGCCCAGCTTTTATTTTTCTCCCCCCGGGCCGATGGCGCGGGAATGATCTTGGAAGGGGGCGTCATGGGCCCCGTCGAGCAGGCCGTCCGCGACGACGTCAGGGAGCTTGGCGACCTGGTGGGCGTCGAGCCGTCGCTCTCCGAGATGGCGTACCGGCTCGCCCGCGAGATCGACGGCGCGTCGATGGCCGAGTGCGAGACGTGCGGTGAGCCAATCCCCAACCAGGAGGACACCCGCTCTCTCCCTCAGTTGAACCGCGAGCTTCGGCAGACGCTCGCCCAGCTGCTGGAGGGACGGGCGCCTGACGATGACGACGAACTCGGAGACCTGGGCTCCCCCGACTGAGTTCGCCGAGGATCTGCACGAGCGGTACGGGCTGACGTGCCCTCCGCGCTGGGGAACGCCGCGGCATCCGGACCGGCCGTCGTTGGGACCGAAGCTGTGGAAGGTCATGGCCAAGCTCGGGGCCCCACCGATGCCGTGGCAGAAGTACGTGTCCGACGTCGCCTTGGAGATCGACCCGGACACCGGCCTGTTCGCGCACCGTGAGGTCGGGCTCAGCGTGTCCCGACAGCAGGGCAAGACCGAGCTGTGTCTTGGCGCCCAGGTGCACAGGTCGCTGGCATGGCCGCGGCAGAACATCGTGTACGCGGCGCAGACCCGGGGCATGGCCCGGCAGCGCTGGGAGGACGAGTTCTGGGAGAAGATCTCCGGCTCGGATCTGGCCCGGATGGCGCGCATCCGGAAGTCGAACGGCAACGAGGCGATCCTGTGGCCGAGCAAGCGCTCGAAGATGGGCATCACCGCGAACACCGAGAAGGCCGGCCACGGGCCGCCGCTCGACCTCGGTTTCATCGACGAGGCGTTCGCGCACGAGGACGACAGGTTGGAGCAGGCTTTCAGCCCGGCCATGCTGACCCGGACCATGGCGCAGCTGTGGTGGGCGTCCGCCGGCGGCACCACCAAGAGCGTATGGCTGAACAAGAAGCGCAAGGTGGGGCGCGAACTGATCGAGGCTCTGTTCGCCGCGCTCGCCCAGGACTTGGGCGCTCTCCGTCCCGCGACCGCGTACTTCGAGTGGTACGCGCCGGAGGACATGCCGCGAGACGATCCGGCGACGTGGCGGGCGACACTGCCCGCGCTGGGCTACACCGTCACCGAGGCAGTCATCCGCGCCGAGCTGGAGAAGATGGCCGATGACCCCAGCGCGTTCGACCGGGCGTACCTGAACCGCACGCGGAAGCCGGCCCCGCCGTCCGACCCGAACGTGCCAAAGGCGGCATGGCCCGGGCTGGTCGACGCGGACAGCAAGGCGAACTCGGACGTGGCGTTCGCCATCGACGTGTCGCAGGACAGGAAGCGGGCGGCGATCGCTGCGGCCTGCCGCCGCCCGGACGGCAAGGTGCACCTGGAGGTCGTGGCGTACCGGCCCGGTACGGACTGGGTGGTGCCCGCCATGGTGAAGCTGCACGGGCTTTGGAAGCCAGTGGCCGTAGCGGTCGCCGCATCGGGGGCACCGGCCAGTTCACTCATCGACGACCTGGTGGCCGCAGGCATCGACGTGCCCAAGGACAAGGAACAGCCGGAGCGCGGCGACCTGGCCATAATGCGCAGCGGCGACATCATCGAGGCGTGCGGGCAGATGGCCGACGCCATGAACCAGGGCACGGCCCGGCACATCGACCAGGTGCCGCTGACCGCTGCCGTGAACGGCGCCCGGACACGGCGCAACGGTGACGCCTGGACGCTGGACAGAACCAGCTCGCTGACCGAGGTCAGTCCCTTCGCCGCGGCGACGTTCGCCCGCTGGGCACTGGTGATCCGGGGCCCGCACGTACTGGACGACTACGACCCACTCGATTCGATCTACTGAAGGGGGGCGTAGTGCGCGAGCGGATGACGACCGCGCTCGACACCGTCGGCCTGCTGCTCGTGGCGGCCGGGGCGGGCGCAGGGGTGTATCGGTGGCTGGGGTGGGCGGCGATGGCCGCCAGCGGCGCCGTGGTCCTCGCTGGTTCCTGGCTGGCTGCGGGGGCCGGCAGGAAGGGCGGTAAGACGTGAGTCTCTTCCGACGCCGCGACTACGCGGGGCAGACCGCCGACCAGATGATCCCGCCGCGGCCTGGCATGGGCGGCGGGTCCCCGGTGGTCACGAACGAGACGGCGCTGAGGCACAGCGCGGTGTGGGCGTGCCTGCGGCTGCGCGCGAACCTCATCAGCACCATGCCCGTGGACCTGTTCCGCAAGGTGGAGGGGATCCAGGTCGAGGTGCCCAAGCCGACCGTGCTGATCACCCCCGGTGGGGACAAGGTCAAGATGCCGGAGTGGATGTACTCCAGTCAGTTCGACCTCGACCGGGCGGGCAACACGGTGGGGCTGATCACCGCCAGGGACGGGCTGAACCTGCCGGCGCGCATCGAGCTGGTGCCGAGCAGCGACGTCACGGTCCGGATGCGCAAGGGCAAGCTGACCTACCGCATCGCAGGCACCACCTACCAGCCCGACGAGGTCTGGCACGAGAAGCAATACACGGTCCCGGGCCTGCCGGTCGGCCTGTCGCCGGTGGCGTACGCCGCGTGGTCGATCAGCGAGTACCTGTCCATCCAGCAGTTCGCGATGGACTGGTTCCGCAACGGTGCGGTGCCCAGTGCCCACCTGAAGAACACCGCGAAGACGATCACGCCGTCGGTGGCCGACGAGACGAAGCAGCGCTTCAAGGCGGCCGTCCAGGGCCGGGACCTGTTCGTCACCGGCAACGACTGGGACTACGAGATGATCCAGGCCGAGCAGGCGGGCGCTGACTGGATCGCCGCGAAGCAGTTCGGCATCGGTGACATCGCCCGGTTCTTCGACTGCCCGTCCGACCTGATCGATGCGTCGGTGTCCGGCAGCTCGGTCACCTACGCGAACATGACGCAGAGGAACTTGCAGTTCCTGGTGATGTCCCTGGGCCCGGCCGTGTCACGTCGCGAGGACGCGCTCTCTGATCTCTCCTCGCGTCCGCGGTTCGTGAAGCTGAACCGCAACTCGCTGCTGTCGATGGACCCGCAGACTCAGGCCAGCGTGATCAGCACGCGCATCACCTCGCGGACGCTGGCGCCGTCCGAGGCCCGCGCCCTGTACGACCTGCCCCCGTTCACCGAGCAGCAGAAGGCCGAGTTCGACCGGCTGTTCGGCAAGGGCACCACTCCGACGCCCACCACCGCGACCCCGCAAGCAGGAGGAGCACCCTCATGACCGACATGGCGACCCTGCGGCAGCAGGCTGCCCAGTCCCGCGCCGGCGCGGCGGGCTCGACCTCGATGGCCGTCCCCCGCGACCGGCCCGAAAGCCCGGAGATCCGGTTCACCTCGCAGCTGCGTGCGAAGAAGGTCACGCGCGACGACGGCATGGACTGGTACGAAGTCGAGGGCTACGCCTCGGCGTTCGAGCAGGGCTACGAGATGTGGGACATGTTCGGCCCTTACACGGAGGTCGTCTCCAAGGGGGCCGCGGACAAGACGTTGGGCGCCGACCCCGAGGTGGTGTTCCGCTTCAATCACGCGGGCACACCGATGGCCTCGACGCGCAACAGCCGCCTGGAACTGTGGGCGGACGATCAGGGGCTTGGGCAGCGCGCGTTCCTGAATCCGAAGCGGTCGGACGTGCAGCTGCTCGTCCAGGCCATCGAGGACCAGGACGTGCGCGAGCAGTCGTTCATGTTCCGCATCACCTCGGGTCAGTGGTCCCCGGACTACACCGAGTACCGCATCCAAGAGTTCGACCTTGAGCGCGGCGACGTCGGTCCCGTGACCTACGGCGCCAACCCGCACACGTCCATCGCGGCGCGCTCCGGCGAGTTCCTGGACCTCATCCCGAACCTGCCGGCGCTGCTCGCCCGCGAGGCGTACTCGCGGCTCGGCCAGCGCTCCGACCTGACCACCGCCCCCGTGCCCGCGCCGCAGACGCCGGCGTCCGCACGCGCGGCGGCCCCGACCGCCACCGGGCGGTCGATCTCCATGCTCCGCACTCAGCTGCTCGTCGGCCTCGACGAGGACTGAGCACCACCAGACACAGCGCGCTGTCCGGCAGACGCCCGGATGCGCAGCCCTGTGCCGCCCGGCAGATGACCCGGGTTGGGCCGTGGCCCCGCTGTTGCTGCACCCAACAACCCCATCTGTACGGAGGGAACACACCCATGCCCGGAACCATCGACGACCTCATCGCGAGCATCGAGGTCGAGCTGGAGGCCGCCCAGAAGCGGCTGAAGAAGTGCGGTGCCGAGGTTCAGCTGATCTTGGACAAGGCGCAGCAGGACGGCCGTTCCAACCTCTCGGCGGAGGAGGACACCCGCGTCGCCGAGCTGTTCGCCGCGCGCGACCAGGCCCGCACCGACATCACCGGCATCGAGAACAAGCTGGCGACCACGAACAAGCTGAAGGTCGAGGAGCAGGAGCGGGAGACGAAGCAGAAGGAGTTCCGCGACACGCAGACCCGCACGCCCTCCTACGACCAGGTCGTCCGCGTCGGACGCGAGGAGCGGACCTACCGTTCGGACCAGGACCCGTTCGGCAAGGGCTTCCTGATGGACGTCTCGCGCCAGTTCCTCTACCAGGACGTCGAGGCCTCCCACCGCCTCGCGCAGCACATGCGCGAAGAGCGGGTCGAGCGCGCCGAGTACATGCAGCGCGCCGTCGGCACCGGGGCGTTCGCGGGCCTGACGGTCCCGCAGTACCTGACCGACATGTACGCCCCGGCCACGGCGAACCTGCGGCCGTTCGCGGACGCCTGCAACCAGCACCCGCTGCCGGAGTCGGGCATGTCGGTGAACATCTCCCGCATCACCACGCCGTCCAGCGCGGCGTTGCAGGCGTCGGAGAACGCGGCGGTCGCCGAGCAGGACATGGACGACACCCTGCTGACCGTCCCCGTGCAGACCGCAGCCGGCCAGCAGACCGTGTCCCGGCAGGCGATCGACCGCGGTACGGGCATCGAGGACGTCACGATGCAGGACCTGTTCAACCGGGTCGCCACCGTCCTCGACTCGACGCTGATCAACCAGGCCACCACCGGTCTGTCGGCGATCTCGCAGGCCGTCGCCTACACCGACGCCTCCCCGACGGGTGCCGAGATGTACCCGAAGATCCTGGGGGCAGCCGCAGGCGTCGAGGCGAACCTGCTCGCGATGGGCCGACCGTCGCACGCGGTCATGCACTCGCGCCGCTGGTACTGGCTGTCGAGCCAGATGCAGAGCGTATGGCCGATGATCAACTGGACGAACCTCCCCGTTCAGGCCGCTGGCCAGGCCAACCCGGCCAGCTCCTACAACTCCGGCCCGCGCGGTGTGCTGCCGTGCGGCCTGGAGGTCATCGTCGACAACAACATCCCCACGGGCCTGGGCGGCGGCACGAACGAGGACGAGCTGTACGTCGTCCCGCAGTCGGAGTGCCACCTGTGGGAGGACCCCAACGCGCCGATGTTCATCCGTGCCGAGCAGGCCAAGGCCGCGAGCCTGGGCGTGCTGCTGGTGGCGTACAGCTACTTCGCCTACACCTTCGGCCGGTACGCCAACGGCATGCAGAAGGTCGGCGGCACGGGGATGGCCCAGCCGACGTTCTGACCCCGTCCGGGCCCGGCAGACCGCTGCCGGGCCCGGCTCCGTCACGCACCGAAGGAGATGGGCCGTGGGGCTCAGGAACGTACAGGCCGATGTCGCACTGACCTCGTCGGCTCGCGCTGCCGGCACCTTCACGAGCGGTCCGGTCGCCGCGGCGGGCGGCGCCGCCGACGTGGTGCTGACCGTGCACTGCACGGCGACCAGCGGCACGCCGACGCTCGACGCCTCGCTGGAGGAGTCGGCGGACGGCAGCAGCTGGTCGGCGATCGTCGGCAGCGCCGTGACGCAGCTGACCGCGGCCGGCAACCGGGTCGCCTACGCGGCCGTCACGAAGAACTACGTCCGCGTCACGTCCACCGTCGCAGGCACCACGCCGAGCGTCACCTATCGGGCGTCCGTCTGGATCCGCCCCGAGTAGCAGGAGGAACCGCAGTCATGGCACGAGACGAGAACATGATCGCCGCGCTGAAGCGGGAACGCGCCGTATACGTCAGCCAGGGCGACGACGACCGCGTCCGCCAGGTCGACGAGTCGCTCACGCACTACGGCTACGACGCCGAGCAGGACGGACCGCAGGAACGCACCACCGCGCCGCAGCAGACCGCCGACGCCGGCAGCACGGGAGCAAAGTCGACGGCCAGGAAGCCGACCGCCAAGAAGACGGCCGAGGCCAAGCCTTCAGAGGCGACGCCCTCGACCGAGGCGCAGTCCACACCGCCGGCAGAGTGATGACCGGTGGCCCACGAGTACGGCGGCCTGGCCGCGCTGAAGGAGCGTCTGGGGATCGAGGCCGACGACGACAGCCGGGACGCCCCGTTGACCTCGGCACTGGCAGCCTCGTCGCGTGGCATCGACAAAGTGACCGGGAGGCGGTTCTGGCTGGACGACACCGCCAGCCCTCGTGTGTTCCGCCTCGTTGGCCGGGTCGTGTGCGAGGCCGACGGGGACCTGCTCCTGGTCGACGACATCGGCAACATCGACGACCTGCTCGTCGAGACCGGCAGCGGCTCGACATGGTCCCCGCTCACCGGTTACGAGACGCAGCCGGACAACGCGCTCGCCGACGGGAAGCCGATCACCGCGCTGCTCCGCCGGGGGAGCTGGGGCACCTACACCTCGCGCGTGCGCGTCACGACCCGGTGGGGTTACCCGGCTGAGCCAGAGGACATCACCGAGGCCTCCCTGATCCAGTCCTCCCGCCTGTACAAGCGCAAGGACTCACCCGAGGGCATCATCGGCTCGGCCGAGTGGGGCGTGCGCAACCTCTCCCGCCGGGACCCGGACGTGTGGGCGCTGATCGAGCCGTATTGCCTTCCCGGCTTCGGATAGGGGGCGCTGTGCAGATCACACCCATCAAGGACGCGATCGCGGACGTTGCCCGGGCCATCGTCCTGCCGACCGGTGTCGGAAAGCTGACGAGCACCGGGTACGTACCCGACGCCGTGGTCGCTCCGTGCTTCTTCGTCGGCGAGGTCGAGGTCAACTACGACCAGACCATGGGCCGCGGCACGGACGAACTGCTCATCACCTGCCGCGTGCTGGCCGGCCGCGCGGATGACCGCTCCGCTCAGCGCATCCTCGACGGGATGCTGTCCGGCTCGGGCGCCGCCTCGCTGAAGGCGGCCTTCACGGCGGCCCGCGGCGCCCCGGGCGAACTCGCCCTGGGCGGCCTGGCCGACGACATCCACCTGCAACGCGTGCAGGGCTACCGCTGGTACGAGCACGCCGGTTACAGCTACGTCGGCGCCGAGCTGGCCGTCAGGGTCATCGGAGACGGGAGGACATGATGCGCATCCGCATCACCCAACAGCAGCCCGAGGGCGCGGTACTCAACGACGAGCCATGGCCCGACGAGGGCGACGAGGTCGAGGTGCCGACCGCACAGGGCGCGCACCTGGTCGCGTCCGGTGTCGCCGAGGAAGTCGTCGACAAGCCCGCGCCGCGCGGCCGTAAGAGCCCCGCGAAGGGAGGCGACGATGCCTAAGACCGTGCTGACCAACGTGCGGTGCTTCGCCGTTGGCGTCGACCTCACCGGCAACTCCAACAAGATCGAGTTGTCCTCCGAGGTGGAAGCCAAGGAGACGACGAACTACGGCTCGCAGGCGTACAAGGAGTTCGTAGGCGGCATCGGCTCGGCGGAGATCGCAGGCGAAGGGCAGTGGGAGGCCCTCGACGTCACGAAGGTCGACGACGCGTCCTGGGCGCAGCTCGGCGGCGTCGGCCCGTGGTCCATCAGCGCCAACAGCGGTGCGGCCGTGGGTGACCTGGCCTACTTCACGCAGGCCCTGCGCTCGGACTACAAGCTGTTCGGCGAGGTTGGCGACGTCGCGCCGTGGACGGGCACCGCGAAGTCCGCGTGGCCGCTGGTGCGCGGCCAGTTCGCCCACCCGCCCGGCACCGCCCGTACTGCGACCGGCACCGGGACCGGGCTCAACCTCGGCGCCGTCGCCCTGAATAAGCGGATGTACGCCTCGCTGCACGTGCTGTCGGTGGCCGGCACCGCCACGCCGACCATCACCGGCCGTGTGGAGTCCTCCGTGGACAACACGTTCGCGAGCCCGACTACCCGCCTGACGTTCGCCGCGGCTACCGCGGTCGGCGGGCAGACCCTGCGTACCGCAGGCACGGCCATCACGGATGCGTGGTGGCGCGTGGCGTGGACGATCTCCGGCACTACGCCGTCGTTCCTGTTCGCCGCCGCGCTCGGCATCCAGTAGCCCCCGCTTCACCTCGTACCCGGCCCACCTCCGGGCCTTTCGTCATGCCCTGAAAGGGGGCCCGCCGTGCCCAAGATGGTTCTGCTCGCCGAGTACCTGAGCATCAACGCCAACGTCCTGAACACCTTCACGAAGAAGGCCGAACTCACCGTCGAGGTCGAGGAGAAGGACGTCACCAACTACGCCAGCCTCGGCTGGAAGGAAGTCATCGGCGGTCTCAAGTCCGGTGAGCTGGGCTGTGAGTTCCTCCAGGACTTCGCCGCCTCGCAGCTGGACGCCATCATGTGGCCGCTGCTGGGCACGGTGGTGCCGTTCGAGGCGCGAGCCGACCAGGGCGCCGCGTCCACCTCCAACCCGAAGTACACCGGATCGATTCTGATCAACGGGTGGAACCCGATCACCGGGTCGGTCGGCGACGAGGCCACCGTGTCGATGAGCTTCCCGACGTCGGGGGCCGTGACCCGAGCGACGACCTGATGGCCGGCGGGGGCCCGCCGTTCGGCCTCGGTGTGGAGACGCACGACGGGCTGGCGGCCCTGGTGCGTGCCATCCGCGCCGAGGAGGACGGCAAGCAGCTGCGCAAGGAGCTGGCGGCCAACATGCGCGACGCCCTCAAGCCCGGCGCGCAGCAGGCCAAGGACTCGATCATGGGCATGGTCTCGCTGCACGGTGCAGCGCCTGCACTGCGCACGTCGATCGCCCGGAAGATCCGGCCCGAGGTGAAGCTGGGCGGGCGCTGGTCCGGCGCCCGCGTGAAGGCCTTCAAGACCAAGAACATCAGGGGCTTCCCCAACGCTCCCAAGCGCACGAACAGGGCGAGCGGCTGGCGCCACCCCGTCTACGGCAACCGAGACGTCTGGACCCACCAGCGCGGAAAGCTCGAATGGTTCGACCGCGCGTTCCGGGGGCGTGAGGGCCTCTACAAGCAGGCCGTCGAACAGGCAATGGAAGACATGGCCCGACGCATCGCGAACCGGGCCCGCTGAGGGGGGACACCCATGTATCTGAAGTATGAGCCCGAGGGCAGCGACGAGCCGAAGCGCTGGAAGTACCAGCCCAAGAAGCTCATGTCCGCCGAGCGGGAGATGCTGGAGCGGTACACCGGCAAGAACTTCACCGAGTTCTCCACGGACGTGCTGAAGGGCAACAGCAAGTGCCGGCGCGCGTTGCTGTACCTGTACCTGAAGCGGGAGCACCCCACCCTGAAGTTCGACGACGTCGACTTCGCCTGGGATGAGCTGAGCCTGGAGCACTCAAAGGGCGAGCTGCTGCTCATGCGGGAGAACGTCCGGGAGAGCGTGCCCGCCGACCAGCTGGCGGCCGTCCTGGAGAAGCTGGACCAGGAGATCGCCGAGGCCGACGAGGACCCTGACGAGCAGGGAAAAGCCCAGCTGCCGATCGCCGGATAGGGCGGCTCGGCGACGCCGCGCACCTGCTTGGGATCGCAGGGCGCGACTGGGACGCCCTCACGGTCGAGGAGGAGGACGCCTACCTCGACTGGCTCGACGCCTACGTGAAGGCCCAGCAGGAAGCCAACGAGAAGATCAAGTCGGGGCGCTGACCGCCCGCTACCCAGAAGGGAGGCGGGCCGGTGAGCGATACCTCACTCGTGTTCAACCTGGTCGCCCGCGAGCAGGTGAGCGCGACCCTCGGCAAGGTCAAGGAGAAGTTCGACGCCGCTGCAACCGGCATCGCCGCGGGCGTCGCCGGCGCCCTCGGCTACGGAGTGGCAGCGTCGATGGACATGTCGGCGGCCAACGCGAAGCTGGCCGCGCAGCTCGGCATCGGTCCGGCCGAGGCCGCGAAGCTCTCCAAGGTCTCAGCGGACGTCTACGCCCAGAACTGGGGCGATTCCACCGAGCAGGTCAACGAGGCGATCAAGGGCGTCTACCAGAACATCGGGGACGTCTCCAAGGCCAAGGGCGGTCTGGAGGGCGTCACCACCAAGGCCCTCGCGCTGGCGCAGACCTTCGACCAGGAGGTCGGCCCGACCACTGCGGCGGTCGGCCAGATGCTCAAGACCGGGCTGGCGAAGAACGCCGACGAGGCCTTCGACATCATCACCACGGGCTTCCAGAGCGGCGTCAACAAGGCAGACGACTTCCTGGACACGCTGAACGAATACGGCGTGCAGTTCCACTCACTGGGCCTGAACGGGCAGATGGCCACCGGTCTGCTCTCCCAGGGCCTCAAGGGCGGCGCCCGGGACGCCGACCTGGTCGCCGATAGCCTCAAGGAGTTCAACCTCCGGGCCCGCGACATCACCTCGACGGCGGGGGCAGGCTTCAAGTCCCTGGGCCTCAACGGCAAACAAATGGCCGCGGACGTAGCGGCCGGCGGACCCAAGGCCACCGCCGCCCTTCAGGCCACCCTCGACGCGCTGCGCAAGTACCCGGACAGCTCGAAAAAGGCGTCGATCGCCTCGGCCATCTTCGGCACACAGTCCGAGGACATGCAGAAGGCGCTGGAGTCCCTCGACCCCAGCACGGCTGTCAGCGCGATGGGCAAGGTCAGCGGTGCCACCGACCGGATGGCCAAGACGCTCAGCAACAGTCCGTCTGCCGCCCTGGAGACTTTCAAGCGGCAGGCCACCGTCAAGCTCGCCGAGGTCGGCGGGGTGTTCGTCCAGTTCGCCATGGACAACAAGGGCGCCTTCGGACCGCTCGCCATGATCCTGGGCGGGGTCGCTGCCGCGATCCTCGCCGTCTCGGTCGCCCAGAAGATCTACGCCACGTACACCGCCATCGCGTCCGCCGCCCAGACCATCTGGAACTCGACGATCTGGGCCTCTACAGCGGCTCTGCTGGCGAACCCGATGACGTGGATCGTCATTGCGATCATCGCCCTGATCGTCGTCATCGTGCTGATCGCGACGAAGACCACGTGGTTCCAGACCATCTGGTCCACCGTGTGGGGCGCGATCGTCGATGCCACGAAGGCGACGATCAGCGGCATCGGCGCTGCGCTTGGCTGGTTCGCCTCGCTGCCAGGCAAGTTCGCCGGCTGGTTCGGCTCCGCCAAGGACTGGGCGATCAAGAAAATGGTCGAGCTGGTCAACTGGCAGGCGGCCCTGCCGATACGGCTCTGGAACGCGCTGTCCAGCCTGGCAGGCACCGTGAGTTCGCGGGCGTCGGGCGCCTTCCAGTCCATGAAGGACGCAGCGGTCACCAAGGCCACATCCATGATCAACTGGGTCAAGGGGCTGCCCGGGCGCCTCGCCAACGCCCTCGGCGACCTCAACGGCCTGCTCTACAACAAGGGCCTGGACATCGTCTCCGGCCTGTGGAACGGCATCAAGGCCATGGGCAACTGGCTCAAGGCCACCCTGATCAACTGGGCCAAGGACGTCATCCCCGGCCCGATCATCAAGGCCCTGGGCATCGGATCCCCGGCAAGGGTGCTGGCGGCCGAAGTCGGGCACTGGATCCCGCCCGGCATCGCGATGGGTGCCGAGGACAACCGCGGCGTCCTCGACAAGACCATGTCCACGCTCGTCAGCCCGGCCGCCTACCGCCCCACAGCCCAGTCCATGGGCGTGACCCCGTACACCGGCGCGGCCTCCACCCTCGGCGCCACCCAGGGCGCCGGCCCGCGCCTGGTGTTCGAACTGCGCGGCGGGACGAGGGCGTTCCGGGAGTTCTTCCAGGAGTCCGTCCGCGTCACCTCCGGCGGCGACGTCATCAAGTTCGCAGAGGGGTGACATGCCGAACCTGCCCCCGCCCGTGTGGGCGGAGCTGTTCTACAACGGCGCCTGGAACACCATCACCGACGACGTCCGCGTCGCCACGTCCGCCGTGACCATCACCCGCGGCCTGTCGTCCGAGTCCTCCTCGGACGCCGAGCCGACCGCAGGCTCGTGCGACCTGGACAGCCGCGACGATCGGTACGCCCCGCGCAACCCGGTCTCGCCGCTGTACGGCCTGATCGGACGCAACACGCCCATGCGGTTCGGCTACACGGCCGGCACGCCGTGGGCCGCCATGGCGGGCCTTCTGGGCAGCGACGCACTGGAGACCCCGGACGCCGCGGCCCTGGACGTCGCTGGGGACTTCGACCTGCGCCTCGACGTCTCCCTGGAGAGCTGGGCCGAGTCGCAGATGCTGTGCCTGCGCTACATCCCGGGCAGCGCCGAGCTGTGGGCCCTGGAGGTGATCGACGGCTCCCCCATGTTCATGTGGTCGCCCGACGGCACGTTCGCCAGCCGCATCTCGCAGACCTGCACCGAGGAGCTGAAGGCCTACAACGGCCAGCGCCTCGCCCTGCGCATCGTCCTCGACATCAACAACGGGGCGGGCGGCTACGAGCTGCGGTTCTACACCGGCCGCACGGTCGACGACACCGAATGGAACCTGCTCGGGGCCCCGATCGTGGGCGCGGCCACCACCTCGGTCTTCCCCGGCACCGCGCCGCTGGAGATCGGTTGCGGCACCGCGTTCAACTCGCTGCCCAGCGGCGGCGTCCTCAACCGGCTCCGCGGCAAGGTGTACGCCCTGAAGCTGCTCGACGGCACCACCACCAAGGTCAACATGAAGACCAGCGCGGCCACCGCGGGCGGCACGTCGTTCGTCGACGCCACCGGCCTGACGTGGACCAAGCAGGGCAGCGCGGTCCTCAGCAACAAGCACATCCGCATGTCCGGCGAGGTGCCCGCCTGGCCGCCGACGAGGGACCTGTCCCTCAAGGACAACTACGTCAGCGTCACCCCGACCGGAGTGACGCGCCGCATGGACGCCGGCAACAAGCCCGTCGACTCCGCTCTGCTGCGGTACATCAAGTTCCACAGCCCCGTCGAGTGCTGGCCGCTCACCGACGGCCCCACCTCCCTGGGCGCCAAGTCCATGGTGGGCGGCTCGGACCTGCGGCAGGAAATCGTCATCGGCACCGACACCGCCGCCGGCTGGGCGCAGGGCAAGCTGGCTGACTGGATCGAGCCGTGCCTGTCCGTGAAGGCGAACACCTCCGGGGACATCCGGGGCGGCTTCCGCCGCACCTCGGGGACGGACGCTTTCTGGTCCGTGGACCTGTTCCTGTCCGGCGGCGGCACCCCGTCCTCGGGACAGTTCACTCTCTTCGACCGTGGGGCGGGCACCGACGCGGACAACCGGGTGTTCATCGAGATCATCTTCACCGGCAACCTTGACCGGCTCACGGTCATCCGCCAGTCCGACGGAGAGACGACGTCGAGCTTCGCCCTGCTGGCCAACGTCGACGGCGTGGGGATCTACAACGAGGACCCCCACCACATCCGTCTGTCCATCGACCCGCAGGCCTCATCCTCCCTCTGGTACTTGTACGTCGACGGCACACTGCGCGGCAGCGGCACGATCACCAGCATCGTGATGAAGTCCGTGCAGAGCGTGTACTTGGGATGGGGATTCCTCACCCTCGCCGGCGTCACCATGACGGACCGGTCGTTCGGCTACCTCACCTACTGGGACGGCAACGGCCCCTCCGCCGCCGACATCTACACCGCGTACATGGGCTTCCAGGGCGAACGCGCCGGGGACCGTATCGAGCGCCTGGCGACCGAGGCCGCCTACGTGGCCAGCACCGCGGGCGAGTCGGTCTACCAGCAGCCCATGGGGATCCAGGGACGCAAGAAGCTCCTCCAGCTGATGAACGAGGCGTCCGCCACGAACTTCGGCTACCTGCTGGACCGCCGGGACGCGCCCGAGGTCATCCACCGCGGGCAGTCGACGCTGTGGAACCAGCCGCCCGCCCTCACGCTGGACTTCTCGGCCGGGCTGATCGCGGCGCCGTTCAAGCCGGTCGACGACGACAAGCTCACTGAGAACGACGTGTCGGTGCAGCGCGAGTTCGGCTCGGTGCCGGCCAGGGAGGTGCTGGAGGACGGCGCCATGTCCGTCCAGAACCCCGAGGACGGCGGGGTGGGCCGGTACGACACCTCGTACACGTACAGCGTCGAGACCGACAACCAGGCCGACCAGGTGGCCGGCATGCGCCTGCACCTCGGCACGTATGACGGGGTGCGCTACGCCCGCCTCACCCTGAACCTGGCCAACCCCCGGGTCTACGCCCTGATCGACGACATCCTGCGCATCGACTGCGGCGACAAGATCCGCCTGACGAACCTCCCCGCGGACCACGGACCCGACGCCGTCGACGTGCTGGCGGCCGGCTACAGCGAGGAGGCCGGACCGAACGCCTGGCTCGTCACGTTCAACTGCGTACCGGGCGAACCCTGGAATGCGGGCGTGACCAACTCCAGCACCTACGGCACCGCCGACACGGGCGGCAGCATCCTGGCCGAAGCCCTGGACTCCACGGAGACCGCCGTGGACGTCTTCACGACGGGCCTGGCCCGGTGGGTCGACTCGGCGACCTACGCCAGCGACTTCCCCTTCGATGTGCGCACCGGCGGGGAGGTCATGCGGGTCACGGCGTGCACGAGCGCGGTACAGGACACCTTCACCCGCTCGGCGAGCAGCAGCTGGGGGACGGCGAACGTGGGCGGCACGTGGACGAACACGGGCGGGGCCGCGGCTGACTACAGCGTGACCGGCAGCGTGGGCGCGCACAGCCTCACCTCGGTCAGCGTCAACCGTCACAGCGTGATCCCCGCCCCGTCGGCGGACGTCGACGTACTCGTGGACGTGGCTACCAGCGCGCTGGCCACGGGCGGATCCCAGTACGTGGGTGCCCTCGCCCGGCACGCCGACGTCAACAACCACTACTACGCGCGGGCCACCTTCCAGACCACGCAGGGCATCCAGATCGTCCTCCAGAAGAAGGTGGGCGGAGTCCAGACGGACATGGCCACCGTCACCACGCCGTACACGCACGCCGCCGCCACGTTCTTCCGTATCCGCTTCCAGGTGACCGGGTCGACGCTGAACGCCAAGGTGTGGCCCGTGGGCGGCCTGGAGCCGACGGCCTGGCAGGCGACCGTGACCGACACCGCGCTGACCGCCGCGGGCTCGGTCGGGGTGCGCTCCATCCTCGACGCCGCGAACACCAACACGCTGCCCGTCACGGCCTCCTTCGACAACTTCGCGGTGCTCAACCCGCAGACGTTCACCGTGACCCGCTCGGTCAACGGCGTGGTCAAGTCCCATGCGGCCGGACAGGATCTGCGCCTGGCCGCTCCCGTCTACGCAGGAATGTAGGAGGTGACGTGACGCTCTGGCTCGCTGGTATGCGGATCACCGCCGACCGGCTCAACGACTACTCCCTCGACGACGAGACGACGTCGGGCTTCGTCATCGGCACCGGCTGGGCCCTGAACAACTTCTGGGCCAACCGTCAGGGCGGCAACGTCGAGATGAACATCTACGTCAACCGGACCGGCGCCACCATCACCGCGACCACCGGCAACATCGCCGACACCCTGATCGGCACGGCGCCGGTCGGGTGGCGGCCCAACAGCGCGTCGACCCTCAACGGCACCTGGGGTGACGGTACGGCCTCGGGCGAGTTCGTCATCGGCACCGACGGCGTGACCACGATCCGTACCGCCTCCAGCGACATCATCGCCGGCCGCAACCTGCGCCTGCACGTCACCTTCAACAAGGAGCCCTAGACATGCCTCTTGGTACCCCTGAAGGCCCGACGGCGAGCCAGTGGAAGATCACCGCCAACAGTGTCGACTCGGCCGGCGACTACCCGGTTGCCTTCAACGTGACGGCCACGACCGACAACCCGGACGCCCCCGGCGTACCCGACATCGTCCAGAAGTTCGTCGACATGATCGCCGCATCCCCGAACTTCCGCCTGATGTCGGCGAACCGTTCCTACTCCTACTCGGAGCCGATCACGCCCACCGCGTGACCACCTGTCACCACACGCCCCGCGCCGACGGCCGGGGCTTTTCTCATGTCTGGAGCACACATGGCCACACCCCTGACCGCTGCCCGGATGCTCGCCGTGCTGAAGGCCGAGGGCCTCACAGTGCATGAGCACACCGGCTGGACGACTCACAACCGCGAGGCGGCCACCGGCAAGACTTTCGGACCCGTGATCGGCGTGCTGATCCACCACACGGCCGGGCACGGCGACAAGGAGATCTGCTACAACGGCCGCTCCGACCTGCCCGGCCCGCTCTGCCATTCCTGGCTCGGTAAGACCGCAGGCCTGTGGATGATCGGCCACGGCCGGGCGAATCACGCGGGCCTCGTCGACCTCGACGTCCTCAACGCCCTCCGTGCGGAAGCGAGCCCGCTGCCGCACGACGACCAGGCCAACGCGGACGGCAACGACGTCCTGTACGGGCTGGAGATCGAGAACCTCGGCGACAGCAAGGACCCCTACCCGGCCGACCAGTACCGCCAAGCCGTGCTGTGGGCCGCCGCGCTATGCCGGGCGCACGGCTGGACGGAACGTTCCGTCGCTGGGCACAAGGAAGTCCAGCCCGGCAAGATCGACCCCAGCTTCGACATGAACGACTTCCGCGCGGACGTGAAGAAGCAGCTCGCCACCAAGCCCGGCGCGACGGGTACTACGCCGACCACTCCGAGCAAGCCGAAGGTCGACCTGTCCCAGCTGATCGCCGCGGCGAAGGCGGACCCGGGGGCGAAGCAGGGCCACGTCACCTACATGGCCGGCACGAACCTCGTCGAGGCCGCCCTGGTCAAGCTCGGCTACCTCGCCAAGACCTACGCGGGCGACGGCTCCTTCGGCTCGACGACCGTCACGGCGTACGGAAAGTGGCAGCGCCACCTCGGCTACACCGGCACGGACGCCAACGGCATCCCCGGCAGCGCCTCCCTCAGCCAGCTCGGCACCAAGTCCGGTCTGTTCACCGTCGTCGCCTGACCTCTGGAAGGACCAGCCCATGAAGATCTCGAAGATGTGGAAAGCCATCGTCGGCGGCCTCGCTGCGGGCGCTGCCTCACTGGTGACGGCGCTGGGCGACGGCACGATCACCACGCAGGAAGGCCTCACCGCCGTGGTCGCAGTGCTCGGCGCACTCGGCCTGACGTGGTTCGTCCCCAACCGTCAGACGTCACCGAGCGCCTCGTCTTCAGAGGCCTGACCCTGCCCCATGCGAGCGTCTTGGAGGTGGCATGGACGCCGCCCTCGTCACAGCTATCGGCGTGATCGGCAGCGCCGCCGTGGCGGGGGCCGCAGCCATGTACGGCTCCAAGGTCGCTGGGCGCGCCCAGCGGGAGGGCAACGCGGTGAACGGCTTCAACTCGCTCACGGACCAGCTCCAAGAGGAACGCAAGGAACTGCGTACCGAGGTGGCCACGCTCAAGACCGAACTCGCTACTGAGCGGGCAGAGTCGGCGCGTCTGCGGCTCGTCGTACAGCAGCTCGGGGGGCAGCCGTGACGCGCACTGAACGGGTGCTGGCCCGCCGCTGGAAGCCGATCGCTCTCCTCGCGTTCCTACTTGCCCTCACCGGCGCCGTCCTCCTGGTGTACGTCCGCGTCCAGTCCGAAGCGAACCGCGCCGACCAACTGGCCGCCGAGGCCAACCTCCGGGGCAACGCCGTCAGCACGCTCGCAGGCGATGTGCGGGCGCTGCGCGAGCAAGTCAAGGCCGGCGGGGCAACGCCCGTCGCGCCGGATCCCACCAAGGCCGTCAAGGATCTGGCGGGCCGGGCCGAGGTGCCGGTGCCGATACCCGGACCGCCAGGCCCCAAGGGCGACAAGGGCGATCCGGGAAAAGCCGCGCCGACGGTCACCCCATCGCCTGGCGCTTCCGGCGCAGCTGGAGTCACTGGACTGCAAGGACCCCAGGGTGAACCTGGCGCTGACTCCACCGTCCCCGGCCCGAGCGGACCGCCCGGAAGGGACGGGCGCGACGGTACGAACGGCAAGGACGGGCAGATCTGCCCCGACGGGTACAGCCTGCAAGCCCCGAGCTACGACCCCGACGCGCTCGTCTGCCGCAAGGACGGCGCCCCCGACCCGAGCCCGAGCAGCAACAGCGATCTGCTCTCCTTGGGGCTCGACCCGACGCGCCGCCAGTACCCATGACGCAACGAAATCCGTGACGCGGCCCCGCTCTCCTTCGGGAGGGCGGGGCCGCTTTCGTCATGTCCGGGATCAGGCACGGTCTTCTACGCTGCGGGCCTGGAGCGACTACACGGCCTCGCGCTGCGGTTGCCGAGTCGCTGGAGCATCGACGGAGTGAGGGGAACGCCATGCCGGAATCCCAAGACGAGCCGCTGACCTGGAAGACATCTACGTACACCGACACCACATCGTGCGTCGAGTGGGCACGACCCACCGCAAGCGTCCTGGTCCGAGACACCAAGTGCCGCGAGCGGGCCCGCGTGGCGATCACTCGATCCGCGTGGACAGGCTTCGTCGACTGGGCAAAGACCGCCACCGTCTGAGTACCGAAAGCCCCCTGCCTGGTCTTCGGGACCTCGCAGGGGGCCTTTCTTCGTACGGCCTCGCCGCCTACACAGGCGCCCTGTTGCGGACGACGGCGAGCCAGCTACGGTGCCGCAGACCACCAACCAGGAGGGGAACACCAATGACCCGACGCCTGTGGAAAGTTGGCACCAACAGCGGCAACGACGGATGCCCGACCCTGTACGAGATTCCCGGCACGGACCAGTACGTCGTCCAAGGCGACCGCGTCACTGACGCCGACGAACTCGGCCAGCTGGACAACCTCACCACGGAGGAGGGCGCCGTCACCGTCCCGCGCGAGCTGCTCGCGAACTTCGGCCCCAAGGAGCCCGTGCACGTGCCCCAGCTCATCAGCTTCGACGAGTTCGGCGGCATGTTCGCCAAGCTCAAGCACTCCGCATGGAGGCTGGAGACACGCGGCCGGTACGCCTCCGACGAGGAGACCGACACCTACCGCCAGTTCGTCGCAGGCGAGGCTGTGACCTGGGACCTGGACGATCCGTGGTGCGTCGGCCGACGCGAACAGAGTGCGCTCGGCAAGCGGTTCGAGCGCGTCCGCATCCTCGACGAGCCGCCGACAGAAGGACAGCGGTACCTACTCGACAACGCCCGCCGGAACACGGCGGTAGGCGAGGACATCCGCACCCTGACCCGCAGTAAGGCGGTCGAACTCGGCCTCCCTGAAGAGGACTTCTGGCTCTTCGACTCACGCGTGGTCGCGCTGCTCCACCACAACGACGCCGACGAGATGACCGGCGTCGAGCTGATCACCAACCCCGTAGACGTCCTTCGCTACGCGCAGGTTCGCGAGGCTGCTTGGCACCATGCCGTGCCCTACGACCAGGCCTGACGGTAACTTGCCCGTGTGACCACGGACTTCCAGCAGGCCCGCGAGGCCCTCGGCCGCCGTCTACGCGAGCTGAGGGCCGGCCAGACACAGCGGGAACTGGCGGCCGTGCTGGGGTGGCCGCAGGCCAAGGTCTCGAAGCTGGAGACCGGACGCCAGACGGCCACCCCCGACGACCTCGCTTCCTGGGCCCAGGCCACAGGCCACCCCCAGAGCACCGAGGAACTCCTGGCCCGACTTCAGAGCCTGGAGACCCACACGCGTTCGTGGCGGCGCCAACTGCGCGCTGGCCACCGCCCCGTGCAGGACGTCCTCACCATCGAGTACGAGCAGACCGCCGAGTTCCGCGCGTGGCAAGGCGCCCTCATCGTCGGCATCCTCCAGACCCCGGACTACGCCCGGAACATCTTCGCCCGGTACGCCGAACTCCAGCAGTCACCCCGGGACATCGAGGACGCTGTGCGGGCCCGCGTCCGCCGCCAGGAGCTGCTCTACCAGCCCGGCCGGACCTTCCACCTCCTCATGTGGGAAGCCGCTCTTCACGCTGGCGTAGCGCCGCCCGACGTGCTCGCCGCGCAGCTGGACCGGCTGGCCAGCGTCATCGGGCTCGACACTGTGCAGCTCGGCATCATCCCGTTCGGCGCGCAGTTCGCCATCCCTCCCGCTAACGGCTTCTGGCTGTACGACGACCGGCTGGTGATCGTCGAGGAGTGGCATGCCGAGCTGTGGCTGAACGACACGGACACCGTCTCCCTGTACCAGCGCGTGTGGGACACCCTGGACAAGTCGGCGGTCTACGGGACCCAGGCACGGCGTCTGATCGCGCGCGCCCGGGCACAGGTCTCCGACCTCGCGTGAGAATCACAGCGAATCGCACGTAACAGCAGGCGAATATTCGAGACTCAGGCACCGTGCCGATTCGCGAACCTCCCTAACGTGCTGGTCATGGCCCACACGAGGATGCGGTTCGCCGAGGTGTACGAGGCCGGGGACGCGTGGCTCGCCGACTGTTCCACGCACCCGACCCTCGTCCGCATGACGTGGAACAAGGAAGCCCTCGCCCCGATCGCCGCCGGAACGCACTGGCTGGCCGCCGAGACGGCGCTCATCCCCACGATGCAGGCCCTCAACCGGATCCGGGACGAACACCGTGGGCCGGTCCTCGCCGACGTCGAGACGGACACGGCCTGGTGGCTCGTCCCAACCGGCTCCGCAGTGGAACTGGCCGATCTTCGCCAAGTCACCGTCCAGCGCACGGGATGGACGCTGAACTGCCCGCCCACTGGCTGGAGCCTGGAGGGCCGCCTGTGGCTGAACCGCCCGGACGGGTCTGGCCGGCTGACCGATCCCGCCGTACTCGCTGCCGCGCTCGGGCCGGGCGGGTACCGACTCCCTACGGAGGCCGCTGGATGAGAACGGACATGGACCCTCCCGTCACACTCGGGCTCCCGCTCGACGAGCCCGTTCCGCCGCCCGACTGCGACGTGTGCGGGGCGCTTGCCCGGCGACGGGCCGAGGCCACGCAGGCCGGTGACCTCTCGCGCGTCTCGGACTGCAACGTGGAGATCCGTAACCACCACCTCGCGCGCCCCACCAAGGGGAAGCCGTGAGCACGACCGGATGGCAATGGCGCGATGGGAGCGGCGGGGCCGGCCACATGCAGCGCGTCGCCAGCAACGCCGCGTTCACCCAGACCCAGACGGCCTACCGCGCGTACATCGACCACGCCAGCGAATGCCACTCATGCGCGGTGGACAGCGCGCAGTGCCCGACGGCCGAGCAGCTCTGGGAGGCGTACAAGGCCGTCCTTTCCTAAGCCTCGTTGCCGGCGCGGCGCCGATCGCGCCGGCGACGAGATGAGCCCGCCCAAGGTGTTGGAGCCGTGAGGCTCTGGACAGGGCACCGAGGGCGGGAAGGGTGGCCGTCCTACGGGGCGGCCACCCGCCCCTTCCCCTGAGGGGAGAGAAACGGCCCCAGCCAGGACCCCCGACCCGGCTGGGGCCGCTGCACGTTCACCATGATCATTGCCATTCGGGCCAGCAGCGGGCCAGCAGGCGATCACGAGACCCCACCAAAACGGACACGCCCCCAGCTCGAACTAGCTCTGAGCTGGGGGCGATCCCGTGGGCCCTGTCGGACTCGAACCGACAACCAATGGATTAAAAGTCTGTCGATCGCTCATGGCGTCTCACCCCGCCGAGTTTGCCTCACCCCACCAAGCCCCGGCAAGTGCAGGTCAGCGGCATG
>Ga0307513_10000970_pt1 | contig 41526 bp, 38 predicted proteins | sample 15_EM_MG_FD_202174 | JGI IMG/M metagenome (GOLD analysis project Ga0307513, IMG submission 202174) | Populus trichocarpa ectomycorrhiza microbial communities from riparian zone in the Pacific Northwest, United States - 15_EM | ecosystem: Host-associated > Plants > Roots > Unclassified | place...
ATGCCCAAGTTCAACATGTACCAGTCGCTGCACACCACGGTGATCGGTCCTGAGGGCAAGCCGGTCGAGATCCAGATCCGCACCCACCAGATGCACCGCCGCGCCGAGTACGGCGTCGCCGCGCACTGGAAGTACAAGGACGACGTCACGGGCAGCGCCGAGGCCAGCACCACCACCGACATGACCTGGTTGCGGCAGCTGCTGGACTGGCAGCGGGAGACCTCGGACCCCGGTGAGTTCCTGGACTCGTTGCGGTTCGAGATCAACGCCCAGGAGGTCTACGTCTTCACCCCGAAGGGGGACGTGGTCGCGCTGCCGTCCGGTTCGACACCGGTGGACTTCGCCTATGCCGTGCACACCGAGGTGGGCCATCGCTGCATGGGTGCCCGGGTGAACGGACGGTTGGTGCCGTTGGAGAGTGCCCTGGACAACGGCGACGTCGTCGAGGTGTTCACCTCCAAGACCGATGCCGCCGGGCCGAGCCGTGACTGGCTGCTGTTCGTGCACAGCGCGCGGGCCCGGAACAAGATCCGGCAGTGGTTCTCCAAGGAGCGTCGCGAGGAGGCGATCGAGTCCGGCAAGGAGGCGATCGCGAAGGCGATGCGCAAGCAGCACCTGCCGATGCAGCGGTTGATGTCGCACGAGACCCTGGTCGGGCTGGCCAGCGAGATGCGGTTCCCGGACATCTCCGGGCTGTACGCGGCGGTCGGTGAGGGCCACGTCTCGGCGGCGAACGTCGTCCAGAAGCTGGTGGACTCGGCTGGTGGCGAGGCCGGGGCCGAGGAGGACATTGCGGAGTCGCTGACGCCGATGCGTCCGCGTCGCCCGCGAATGGGCGACCCGGGGGTGGTTGTCCGCGGCGTTGATGACGTCTGGGTCAAGCTCGCCCGGTGTTGTACGCCGGTACCCGGCGACCCGATCATCGGCTTCGTCACCCGCGGCAGCGGAGTTTCCGTGCACCGCGAGGACTGCAACAACGTCAGTGGCCTCCGCGAGGAGCCGGACCGGATCGTCGACGTCGAATGGGCACCCACCCAGGCCAGCGTCTTCCTGGTGCAGATCCAGGTGGAGGCGATCGACCGGAACCGGCTGCTCTCCGACGTCACCCGGGTGCTCTCGGACCACCACGTCAACATCCTCGCGGCCAACGTCTCCACCTCCCGAGAGCGAATGGCGATCTCCAAGTTCACTTTTGAGATGGGCGACCCCGCGCACCTGGGCCACGTGATCGCGGCGGTCCGCCGGGTGGACGGCGTCTTTGATGCCTACCGGATCACCGGCAAGCGCACCGAGGACTGACCGCACGGCGCTGATCACGGTTCCTCTGTCCAGGTTTTGATCACCCGACGGGCGGTGGCGGCACCTCGGGCGTACCGCATCGTTGCGAGCATCTGCAGCACGTGGTGCGGGCGAACCCCGCACAGCTCACCGAGCCGGCGCAGAGCGGCCACCGCCTCGTCGGCCGGCATGTCCCGGGCAACGTCGGCGGCGGTACGCACCGGGTCGGTCACCGGTACCGGCCCGAGGAAGATCACCTGATCCGGCGCAAGGGCCACCTGCCGTCCGCGGACCCCGGGCAGCTTCGGTCGGCGTCGTCCCGGTGGAATGATCACCTGAAGTTCGGCGGGCGGCTGCGGGTCGGCCGAACCCGGGCCGGTGTGCAACCACGCTGCAGAGCCGAAACCGACCACCCAGCCAGCGCTTACCCGAAGTTCGGTGGGAATCAGTAGGCCGGCCGCCAAAGCTCGGATCTCCCGGCTGTCCGGGGCGTCGAAAGCCACTAGCACGTCAGCGATTACCCGCCGGACGAGGCCCTGTTTCAACAGCTGATCCGCCTCGGCCCGGCAGTCGTCCGCGCGGAACGGCAGCACCTGCTCGGTGGCCGGTGGCTGTTGCTCCGACACCAGGCGAAGGGCGGTCGGAGCGCGGCGGGGGCGGGCGGTGGAGGTCGTCGTCGTCACAGTCATCACCGTGCCGGGTTCCCGGCGGCGGTGGGGATCTCGACGCGGAACTGTGGATGACCGGTCGGTCCTGTGTACCTGTGGACGAGACGACGGCCGCCGTCCCGGATCGGACGACGGCCGCTAAGACCTGACCCGGACCGGTGGCCGGGGCTGCGGATCAGCCGGTGAACTCCTCCAGCGCACGCTGCGCCTGCTCCAGCCATTCCCGGCGGGCACTGAGCGACTGCTCGGTGTCCTTGACCCGGCGGGCGTTTCCGGCCGCCTCGGCCTTGGCCAAATCGACCTCCAGCCCGGCGATCGTCTTCTCCAGCTGGGCAACAAGGTCCGACGCGCGGGCCAGTGCCTCGGGGTTGCTGCGTTTCCAGCGGTCCTGCTCATAGTCCCGCACGGTCTGCTCGACCTTGCGCAGCCTGGCCTCGATCCGGGCCATCTCGGTCCGCGGCACCTTGCCTACCGCATCCCACCTGGCCTGCAGATCGCGCAGCGCGGCCTTGGCCGCACCCAGATCGCGCACCGGAAGCAGCGCCTCGGCCTCGGTCAGCAACGCTTCCTTCTGCGCCAGGTTGTCCGAGAACTCGGCGTCCACTTGTGAATTCACCGCCTGGCGAGCGGCGAAGAAGGCGTCCTGCGCAGCCCGGAACCGGGTCCAGAGCGCGTCGTCGTCGCGTTTCGCGGCGCGCCCGGCGTCCTTCCACCGGTTCATCAGATCGCGGTAGGTGACCGCGGTGGCGCTCCAGTCGGTGGAGGTGCTGAGCGCCTCGGCCTGCGCCACCAGCTCTTCCTTGAGCTGCTTGGCCTGGTTGCGTTCTTCGTCGAGAGCGCCGAAGTAGTGCCGACGCTTACGGTCGAAGGTCGTCCGGGCGTGACTGAAACGCTTCCACAGATCGTCCTCGGTGTGCTTGTCCAGCCGGGAGTCGCGCTGCAGCCGCCGCCATTCGTCGAACAGCACGCGCAGCCGGTCGCCGGAGGTCTTCCACGGAATCCGTTCCGGGTCGGCGCCGGCCAGTTGCTCGGCCTCGGTCACCAGGGTCTCCCGCTCGGCGATCGTTGCCGCGCGGGCCTCCTGCTTGGCCTTCTGCGCCTCGACCCGGCGCTCGTCCACCAGCGGAGCCAGCGCCGCGAGCCGGGTGAGCAGGGACGCGAGATCACCGACGGCGTTCGCATCGGTGATCGTCGGCTCCAGCCGCTTGATCGTCGATTCGGCGTCCGCGGGCGAGACCTGCCCGGCCTTCATCCGCTGCTCCAGCAGCTTGACCTGCGCCGCCAGGTCCTCGAACTTGCGGACGAAATACCCCAGAGCCTCGTCCTGAGTCACCCCTGGGTATTGACCGACCTTGCGTTCGCCGTCAGCCGTGCGCACCCAGACGGTGCCATCCTCGTCCGCACGGCCCCACTCTTGTCCGGTCACAATTCCACGCCTTCGTTGTTCGTCATCCTCAGCCTGCAGCCACGCTCGTCGAGGCGATGGAGACCGCGCGGGTAGGTGCCCCGTCGCTCGCTCCACCACTGACCCCGCCGTCGGCCACCTTCTTCACGACGTCCAACCCCTTGGTGATGTCGCCGAGCACGGTGTAGCCGCCGGCCGCATCGGAGGGGATCGTCGAGTCCTTGTAGACCAAGAAGAACTGGCTGCCCATGCTCTTGGCGTTGCCGCCCTGCCGCGCCATCGCGACCGTGCCGGCCTTGTAGAGGTCATCCTTCGGGGCGTTCTCCACCGGTCCGTAGGAGAACCCCGGGCCGCCGCTTCCGGTGCCCGTCGGATCGCCACACTGCAGGACGAAGATGCCGGACGTGACCAGCCGGTGGCAGGGGCTGCCGTCGAAGTAGCCGGACTTCGCGAGCAACAGCATCGCGGAGACGGCCTGCGGGGCCTTCTTGCCGTCCAGTTCGACGGTCACCTTGCCGCAGGTGGTGTTGATCGTGAAGGTCCAGTTCTTGCCACCGGCGTCCGAGGCCGGCGGCACCGACGAGAACTGCTTCGGCTTGGCCGGCGGCTTCACGGTCGGTACCGGGCAGGGATTCGTCGCGTCAGCACTGGCAGTGGCCGAGGGCGTGGCACTGGCGGCTGGGGTGGCAGTGTCCGAGCTCGTGTCGTCGTCCTGCAGCAGCAGAAACCCGCCGCCGATCACGAAGACGGTGAGCAGCGCGCTGCCGACGATGATCGCGGTCCGACGGGCCCGCTGAGCGCGAGCGCGCTTGACGGCCAGTCGCGCCTGCCACTCCTCGTAGCGTCGCTTCTCGTAGGCCCGCTCCCGATCTTTCGGGGTCACGTGTTGCCCTCCATACCCAATGCCGTCCTGCGTGCAGACTTGAAGGCCTGCCCCGGGTCCGAGGCAGGCGATTACGCGAGAGTCAGTCTAGGGGTGTGACCACCGCCTCGTTGGATGCCAGCCGGATCACGAAGCGGAGTCGTAGCATCCTTCGATGCTCGTTCTCGGATTTCCGGCGCAGGCCTTCGGCACCAACTGTTACCTCGTCGCTCCGGCGGCCGGTGAGGAATGCCTGGTGATCGACCCAGGCATCGGAGTCGTCGATCAGCTGTCCGAACTGCTCCGGGAGCACCGGCTGCGACCGGCCGCCGTCCTGGTCACGCACGGGCATCTTGATCACATCTTCTCGATCACGCCGGTCTGCGGAGCCCACGGGGTCGCGCTCAGTGTGCACGCCGAGGACCGCTATCGAATCGTCGACCCGGTCAGCACCCTCGGGCCGGAGCTGCGGCAGTTGTTCCGCCAGCAGTTCGGTGACACGAGCTGGAAGGAGCCGGACGACATCCGGACCATCGAGGACGGCGAGCGCCTGACCATCGGGGGCGTCGACGTCGACGTGATCCATGCTCCGGGGCACACCGAGGGCTCGGTGATGTTCAGCCTGCCCGGCATCCCGGACGGGCTGGGTGCCGACTCCGGGCTCAGTTCGACGCTGGTGTCTGGTGACGTGTTGTTCGCCGGCTCGATCGGGCGCACCGATCTGCCCGGAGGCAGCACGGCGGCGATGACCCGGTCGCTGCGGGAGCGGGTCCTGCCGCTCGCGGACGACACCCTGGTGCTGCCGGGGCATGGTCAGGCGACGACCATCGGTCGCGAACGGACGAGCAATCCATATTTGCGGCAGGCCGCCGAGAGCGTCTGAGCCGACCGCCTGACCGACCGCCGAGCAGACGCGGGGAAGCGCTTCCGTCAAGCCGAACAGCCCGAGTGACAACGGGCCGTTAAATTCCTGCTGGGCCCAGGAAGATGGGCCCCGGCAGGGCCTCTGACCAGGCAAGAGCGCATCTAGGCTGCTGCCTCGTGACACGCCGGACAAAGCGCCTTATCGGATCCCTCGTCGTTCTGCTGCTCTGCCTCGGCGGGGTCGGAGCCTTCGCGCTCCACGGCCGTGCGGCGAATGCGGTAGACATCGCCGATCGCGACCTGGCCGCCTCCGGTCTCCAGCCCGCCGCCGGCTCGGCGTCGGTGACGTCCGAGCCCACGGCAACCTCCTCGGCGGCCGCCGCCCAGAAGCAGGCGGCGCTGCTCAAGGCCGTGAAGGCGAAGGCCCGCAAGGCGGCGGCCAAGGCCGCAGCCAAGGCGAAGGCGAAAGCGCCGAAGACCAAGCCGAAGCCGGCTGCGACCATCCCGGCCTCGTCGAGGTCCTCGGTGAAGAAGGGCGCCAGCATCTTCGGCACACCCAGCGGTATCACCGGTGCGCTGGCTGATTCCGGGGTCTCCTGGACGTACAACTGGGCGGCTGCACCGAACGGCGTCAAGGCGCCGAAGGGCGTCGAATACGTCCCGATGATTTGGGGAGCCAGCTCGGCCGACGCCGCCACGCTCGCCACGGCCAAGCGCAACGGCAGCACGTTGCTCGGCTTCAACGAGCCCGACTTCGCCGACCAGTCGAACATGACCGTCGCGCAGGCACTGGACCTCTGGCCCAAGCTGCAGGCGACGAAGCTGCGGCTGGGCAGCCCGGCCGTCGCCTGGGGCGCGGACCAGGAGGGCAAGTGGTTGGACCAGTTCATGGACGGCGCCGCGAAGCGCGGCTACCGGGTCGACTTCATCACGCTGCATTGGTACGGCGGCGACTTCAACCCCACCAACGCCACCAACCAGCTGCGTTCCTACATCCAGGCGACCTACGCGAAGTACCACAAGCCGATCTGGGTCACCGAGTACGCGCTGATGAACTTCTCCGGGTCACCCCGGCTGCCCTCGGCGAAGGTGCAGGCCGACTTCGTCACCAAGTCGACGGCGATGCTCGAGCGGCTGTCCTATGTCGAGCGGTACGCCTGGTTCGCGTTCCCGACGTCGACGGATGGCAGCGACGGGACCGGGCTGTACCGACCGGGTGGCGTCCCCACCGTGCCGGGCAAGGCCTACCGGGCAGCGGGCAAGTAGCCGGGGCCAGATGTTCGGCGCTCAGACCGTCATGATCTCAAAGCTTAACGATGGACTGAGAACCTCTTACCCCACGTGAGGCCACCATCACCGCTGTGAACAGCCACGATTTCCCCGCGTTCATGCGGGTCACGACCGGGTTGGGCGACACGGGTGGCGATACTCCCCGGTCGCCCGCGGTCGGCGCGGCGCCGCATCGCTCGGTGTTCCAGGGCGACCCGCTGCCCGGCCCGGCCCGCTGGGCGGGCACGGCCGAAGGGGTGCGTCGATCCGTGGCAGCGTCCAGAGCTGGGCGCAGCGACCTGCAGTGGTCCGATCAGGACGACGTCCATTGGGACGAAGTCGATCGTAAACATGCGCTCCGATATGAGGCCGAGCAGGACGAGACCGTCCGCTCCGGAACCCATGGAGCCCGAGCTGACCGAGCTGACCGACTCGGGGCCGATCGGGCCGCGGGTGACCGCTATGGATCTGATCGATACCGGGGCAGCAGCCGGCAGTGGTCCGATCGGGATTGGTCCACGTCCTCGACCGACCGCCCGGGAGCGTTCCCCACCACGATGCCGAGAAGCCGAGGCGGCTCGGCTGGTCCAGTCAGTCTGCGAGCTCCACGGGTGCCGGCTGTGCCGCCGCTGTCGCCTGCGTCGCTGTCGCCTCGGTCGACAGATCCGGTCGTTCCGACACGGGCAGCGCGTCTTGCGGCTGGGCCACTGCCCGCATTGGTACCAGTGGGCGAAGATCCGACGCCGCTGTTCACGGCCACCGAGTACGTGGCTGCGGGGGAAAGCCCGCTGTACCAGCTGGTGGCCGAGTTCATCGCGATCGGCGACAGCCTCCCGGACCAGGACGTGACCCAGCCCATCGTTATCGATGACAGTCGGGTCTACCGGGAGGCCGCCGAGCCCTCGGAGCCGGCAGTCCAGCCCGTCGCCGTACCGGTGTCGCCGGTGCGAAGGTCCCAACTCCGTGCGCCGCAGGTGCTGACTCCTGAAGTACAGGCTTCCCAGGTCCGAGCCGCAGAGCCGTATCTCCGGGCGCAGCCTTCCTCGGTCCGGCCTACCTCAATGCAGCCTTCCTCGGTGCGGTCCGCGGAGTTGCCGAGTGGCAGGCATCGGGACGGGTGGCGAGTGGCCGGCCACCTCTCCGCGGCTGAGAGCGGCCGACGTTCGGCAGCACGCGCACCCCGGCATCGCGCCGCCTGACCTGGAGGCTTGCGCCCGCCATCGAACAGGTGTTCGATGGCGGGATGCGATGGGACGGTCAACTGCTCGCCGGCGAGGCGGAGCCCTTGGACGGCGGCGGGCAGCTGCCGGGTCTGGGGACGTCCGCGATCCGAGGTTTGCTGCGAACGGTGACCACCCCGGAGTTCGCCGGGATGCGGTTCCACGAAGTGGCGTCCCGCAGCGCGCTGAACGCGGTACCACCTGGTTCGCCGATGCCGTTCAGTTGGACGATCAACCCGTATAGGGGCTGCTCACACGCCTGTGTTTATTGTTTCGCCAGAAAATCCCACGAATGGCTGGAGCTGGACACCGGGCTCGGTTTCGACCGTGAAGTGGTGGTCAAGGTCAATCTGGTCGACGTGTTGCGGCGGGAGCTCACCCGCGCGTCCTGGGGTGGCGAGCACGTGGCGATGGGGACGAACACCGACCCGTACCAGCGCGCGGAGGGCCGCTACCAGCTGATGCCAGGAGTGATCCGGGCACTCGCTGACTCCGGCACTCCGCTGTCGATCCTGACCAAGGGGACGCTGCTGCGGCGTGATCTGCCGCTGCTCACCTCGGCTGCCAGCAGCGTGCCCGTGGGCCTCGGGGTCTCGATCGCCATCTGGGACGACGCGCTACACCATTCGCTGGAGCCGGGCGCGCCCAGTCCGCGGGCCCGGTTGGCGATGGTTGGTGCGGCACGCGACGCCGGTCTGCCCTGCGGGGTGTTTCTGGCGCCGGTGCTGCCGTGGCTCACCGACTCCACCGAGCAGTTGGACGAGGCGATCGGGCAGATCGCTGCTGCCGGCGCGACCGGGGTGACCGTGATCGCGCTGCACCTGCGTCCCGGAGCGCGGGAATGGTTCTTCGGCTGGTTGGAGCGTGAGCATCCGGAACTCGTTCCCGGGTACCGGCGGCTGTATGGCCGAGGGAGCAATGCGTCCAAGGACTACCGCCGCTGGCTCGGCGACCGGGTTGCTCCGCTGATCCGCCAACACGGCCTGAACCGTCCGCACGCCGGCCGCGGCGTGCCCGGTGACGACGACAGTTCGTTCCCGGCCGGGAGCTTGCCCAGGCCCGAGGAGGCGGCGGCGGACGAACAGCTCACTCTGCTGTGACGGCGGGTCTCGTGCTGGCGGAGAAACTGGACTTGTGGAGTGGTGGGGATGGGGACGTGGGCTGCTAGGGGGCGTGAGGTGATGATGGAGCGGTGGCGGTCTGGGGGGCCGCGGCTGGGCCCGGAGTCGACAGAGGTGCTTCGGTCCAGGCTCGGCAACCCGCGCTGGATTCGGCAGTTGCCCAGCAGCCCCCGGTCCCAGGTCTGGCTGGCGGAATTCGATGGATCTCCGGCGGTCGTAAAACAGGTCCTCGTTGTGGACCGGCATGGGGTGGATGAGCCTGGCGTGGACGAGCAGCAGGTGCACAAGTCGGGCGCGGACAAGGGGAAAGTGCACAAGCCGGGCGCGGACAAGCGGGAAGTGGACGAGCCGGACGTGGACGAACGGGGGGTGGACGAGTCTGGCGTTGTCGAGCCTGGGGTGGACGAGTCTGGCGTTGTCGAGCCTGGGGTGGACGAGCGGTCTGCGGACGAACGGTTCGGCCGCGAGGTCACCGCACTGAGACTGGCTGCTCGAGTGCACCCGCCGGTGGTACCTGTGCTCCTGGCTACTCTGCCCGGCGCCCGGCTGCTGGTCCTGGAGCGACTGACCGACCACCGCCCCCGGACCGGCTGGGTTGAACCATGGGCCAGAGCACTGGCCCGACTGCATGCCAGCACCGGGCCGGCCGATGTCGGGTCGCTACCGGCATGGCGGGGCCCTGGACCGGCTGACGTCCGGGCCTTCCTCGGCCTGGCCGCTCAGCTGGGCGTCCCGGTTTCGAGTGGGGTGCCGGCCGAACTCGACCACCTGCTGGACCGACTACAGGCGGGCACCGGCCACGCCCTGCTGCACGGCGATCCGTGTCCGGGCAACGACCTGTACCAGGACGGCTCCGCCCGATTCGTTGACCTCGAAGCGGCGTCGCTGGGTAGTGGGCTGGTCGAGTTGGCCTATCTGCGCATTGGCTTCCCGACTTGCTGGTGCGTGATCGTCGTCCCGGACGAGGAACTGCTGGCCGCCGAGGCAAGCTACCGACAGACCTATCGCTCGGCCACCGGAACCGAACCGGCCGGAGACCTCACCGATGCCTGCGTAGGCTGGTTGATCAGCGGTGATGCCCTGGTCGAGCGGGCCGAACGCGGGCCGCCGGAGCACCTTGTCGACCATCTGGCGGCGGCGGTCCGGCGGGACTGGAAATGGGGGACGGCGACCGCCCGGCAACGGCTGGCGCATCGACTCACGGTGGTCGCCGGGCTCTGCGCGGAGCGGGACGACCTCGGCGAGCTGGGCCGGCTGTGCGTCGCGCTGCGTGCCCGAATGGGGGAGAGGTGGCCCACACTGGCCCGGTTGCCGCTCGTCCGGCCAGGTTGAGCCTCGCTCAGGTCGTGCCACGGGTCGGGTTGAGTCTTGCCGGGTCGTGCCGCGGGCCGGGTTGAGCCTTGTCCGGGTTGCGCGACGGCCGGCTCGGACCTCGCGCAGGCCGTGCCACGGCGGCCACAGCGTATTTGGTTCGGTCGCGAGGTGGCGGGTCCGTAGAATCGACACCACTGACTGAACTGACTGAGGAGACCCCACCCGTGCTGCGCACCCATCAGGCCGGCGTTCTGCGCGCCGACCACATCGGCGAAACCGTCACCCTGGCTGGTTGGGTCGCCTCTCGCCGCGATCACGGTGGGGTGGCATTCGTCGACCTGCGGGATGCCTCCGGTGTCGTTCAGGTCGTGATTCGGGACGAAGAGGTCGCGCACAGCCTGCGCTCCGAGTACTGCCTGCAGGTCATCGGGACCGTCTCGCAGCGCCCGCCGGGCAACGAGAACCCCGAGCTGGCGACCGGTGCGATCGAGGTGATCGCGACCGACGTCGTGGTGCTGAACGAGTCGGCGCCGCTGCCGTTCCAGCTGGACGACCACATCGAGGCCGGCGAGGAGGTACGGCTCAAATATCGCTACCTCGACCTGCGCCGGACCGCTCCGGCACACGCGATGCGGCTGCGCAGCGCCGTCAACCGGGCCGCCCGGGACGTGCTCTACGACCGTGACTTCGTTGAGATCGAGACCCCGACGCTGACCCGATCGACTCCCGAGGGCGCTCGCGACTTCGTCGTCCCGGCTCGGTTGAGGCCGGGTTCCTGGTACGCCCTTCCGCAGAGTCCGCAGCTGTTCAAGCAGCTGCTGATGGTCGGCGGGATGGAGCGGTACTTCCAGATCGCCCGCTGCTACCGGGACGAGGACTTCCGCGCCGACCGCCAGCCGGAGTTCACCCAGCTCGACGTCGAGATGAGCTTCGTCGAGGAGGACGACGTGATCGAGCTGGGCGAGGCGGTGCTGGCCGCACTGTGGAAGCTCATCGGTCACGAGATCCAGCTGCCGATCCCGCGGATGACCTACGCCGAAGCGATGACCCGATTCGGCACCGACAAGCCGGACCTACGATTCGGCACCGAGCTGATCGACGTCACCAAGTACTTCGCCAGCACTCCGTTCCGGGTGTTCCAGGCCGAGTATGTCGGTGCCGTGGTGATGCCCGGTGGCGCCTCGCAGCCGCGCAAGAAGCTTGATGCCTGGCAGGACTGGGCCAAGCAGCGCGGCGCTCGCGGACTGGCCTACGTGCTGGTCGGTGAGGACGGCGAGCTCGGCGGGCCGGTGGCGAAGAACCTGTCCGAGGCCGAGCGGGCCGGGCTGGCCGCCGAGGTCGGCGCCGCACCCGGTGACTGCATCTTCTTCGCGGCCGGTGCGCCGGGTCCGCAGCGGGCCCTGCTCGGAGCCGCCCGGCTGGAGATCGGCCAGCGCTGCGACCTGATCGACACCAGCCAGTGGTCGTTCGTCTGGGTCTTGGATGCCCCGCTCTTCGAGCCCGCCTCGGACGCGACCGCCAGCGGTGACGTCGCGGTCGGCTCCGGTGCCTGGACCGCCGTCCACCATGCCTTCACCTCACCGAAGCCGGAGTGGATCGACAGGTTCGAATCCGACCCGGGTAACGCCCTCGCCTACGCGTACGACATCGTCTGCAACGGCAACGAGATCGGCGGGGGCTCGATCCGTATTCATCAGCGCGCGGTCCAGGAGCGCGTTTTCGCGCTGATGGGGCTGGACAAGGCCGAGGCCGAGGAGAAGTTCGGTTTCCTGCTCGAAGCGTTCAAGTTCGGCGCCCCGCCGCACGGCGGAATCGCGTTCGGCTGGGACCGGATCGTGATGCTGCTGGCCGGCGCCGACTCGCTGCGTGAGGTGATCGCGTTCCCGAAGTCCGGAGGTGGCTTCGACCCGCTGACCTCCGCTCCGGCCCCGATCACCGCCCAGCAGCGCAAGGAGGCCGGCGTGGATTTCGTCCCGCCGCCGCCGAAGATCGCGCCCACTCCGGCGGAGTCGGCCTCGGCCCCCGCCAAGGCTTGACCCGTACTGACGTTCATCCAGGTTCGGGCGGGGCTTCGGCTCAGCAGCCGGGTCGCAACCCCGCGCGAACCGTTGAAGGATCGTGATGGCTGACCTGTTCTCCGCGGACCCCGACGACCTGCCCGGTGAGGGTGGCGGGGGAGACCAGTTGCCGCTTGCTGTCCGCATGCGGCCGCGGACGTTGGCCGAGCTGGTGGGCCAGGAGCACCTGCTGGCCCCGGGCTCGCCGCTGAACCGGCTGTCCGAGGGGGCGGACGGGGTCGCCGGACCGGCGTCGCTGATCCTCTGGGGGCCGCCCGGCTCCGGCAAGACCACGCTGGCGCACGTCGTCTCCCGGGCCGTCGGACGCCGATTCGTGGAGCTCTCCGCGATCACCGCCGGGGTGAAGGACGTCCGCCGGGTGATGGAGGAGGCTCGGGACGCGCGCGACCTGCACGGCATGCGGACCGTGCTCTTCCTCGACGAGATCCATCGGTTCACCAAGGCGCAGCAGGACGGTCTGCTGCCCGGAGTGGAGAACCGCTGGGTGATCCTGGTCGCGGCGACCACGGAGAATCCCTCGTTCAGCGTGGTGGCGCCGCTGCTGTCGCGATCCCTGCTGCTCACCCTCCGAACCTTGGACGACAACGCGATCGGTGCACTGGTCCGGCGGGCGGTCACAGATCCGCGCGGCCTGGGCGGGCGAGTGCGGCTGTCCGACGAGGCAGCCGAGCACCTGGTCCGGCTGGCTGCCGGGGATGCCCGGCGGGCCTTGACCGCGCTCGAGGCGGCGGCCGGGAGCGCGCTCGACGACCAGTCGGTCAGCGCGACCTCACAGCAGCCCGAACCGCCGCTGATCACCCTGGCGGACGCCGAGCGGGCGGTCGACCGGGCGGCGGTCCGCTACGACCGGGATGGTGACCAGCACTACGACATCGCCAGTGCGTTGATCAAGTCGTTGCGCGGGTCGGACGTCGATGCCGCCCTGCATTACGTCGCCCGCATGCTCGAAGCAGGCGAGGATCCGAGGTTCGTTGCCCGTCGGCTGGTGATCGCGGCCAGCGAGGAGATCGGGATGGCCGATCCGACGGCCCTGCAGACCGCGGTCGCCGCGGCCCAGGCGGTGCAGCTGATCGGCATGCCGGAGGCCCGGATCGTGCTGGCGCAGGCCACCGTTCACCTGGCGATGGCGCCGAAGTCGAACGCCTCGTACCTGGCGCTGAATGCCGCGATCGCCGACATCCGGGCCGGGGTCGGCGGCGCGGTGCCGGCACACCTGCGGGACAGCCACTACGCGGGGGCCAGCAAGCTCGGTCACGGCAAGGGCTACCAGTACGCGCACGACGACCCGCGCGGGGTGGTCAGCCAGCAGTACGCGCCGGACGACGTCGTCGGCCGGGACTACTACGCACCGACCGAGCGCGGTGCCGAGCGTGGCATGCCGGAGCGGCTGGCCCGGCTGCGCGCGGTGCTGCGGGCACCGGGCAAGCGGCGCTGACCTGCCTCGATCAGGCGTTGTCCCCGAGCCACGATAGGGTCGGCGCGCAACACCTGAACTGGGGTACGAGCTGGTGCAATGAAGGGGACAGATCATGACGGCAGGCAGCATCGTGGGACTCGTCGCGGTCCTGGTCTTCGCCGCGCTCGTCGGTGCACTGGCTTACCCGCTGATCAAGCTGGGCAAGGTTCTCGATGAGACCCGGCTGGCGGTGCGCGGCCTCTCGGACGGCACGCTGCCGTTGCTGACCGAGATGACCACCACGGTCGCCTCGACCAATCAGCAGCTCGGCAAGGTGGACACGATCACGAACAACGTCGCGCAGGTGTCGACGAACGTCTCCGCCCTGACCGCGCTTTTCGCCGCAACGCTCGGGTCGCCGGTGGTGAAGGTGGCGGCATTCAGCTACGGGGTCCGCCAGGCGATGGGCGGGCGTCGAGCCCGCGGGAGGCGATGAGTTGTGCGCAGGCTTTTCTGGATCGCTCTCGGGGCAACCCTGGGCATTCTGCTGTTCCGCAAGGTGAGCAAGACGATTGACGCGTACAGTCCGGCCGGCGTCGGCCGGTCACTGACCTCCGTTGGTGACGGGCTGCGCGAGCTGGCCGACGTCGTCCGCGAAGGAATGGCTGAACGGGAAGAAGAGTTGCGGGTTGCGTTGGGTGTCGACGCCGGGACCCTCAGCCCCGAGGCCGCACAATCATTGATGCAGGACCCGTCGGGACCGCGCTCCGACCGCTGATTGCTCGCGTCCTGCAGGTCCAGATCCATCGGGCAGGTCCAGATCCACCGGGCTGTACCGGCTCCACTCCGCTTAATCGTGCGCCATCCCGGCGAGGCGAATCGCTGGGATAATCAAACTTGACGTGAAAGGTCAGATCCCATGGAGACGGCAGAGATCCGCCGCCGCTGGCTGCGGTACTTCTCGACCCGTGGCCACACGGTCGTCCCGAGTGCTCCGCTGCTGTACGACGACCCGACCCTGCTGTTCGTGAACGCCGGGATGGTGCCGTTCAAGCCGTATCTGCTCGGTCAGGAGACGCCGCCGTACCAGCGCGCCACCAGCGTGCAGAAGTGCGTCCGGACGCTGGACATCGAAGAGGTCGGCAAGACCAGCCGGCACGGCACGTTCTTCCAGATGAACGGCAACTTCTCCTTCGGTGACTACTTCAAGGAGACGGCGATCGAGCTCGCCTGGGACCTGATCACCAGGGACCAGTCGGACGGCGGCTACGGGCTGGACGAGGCCCGGATCTGGGTCACCGTGCTGGACAACGACGACGAGTCGATCGAGATCTGGAAGCGGGTCGCCGGTCTGCCCGCCGAGCGGATCGTGCGCCGCGGGCTGGCGGACAACTACTGGCACATGGGCGTTCCCGGCCCCGGCGGCCCGTGCAGCGAGATCTACTTCGACCGCGGTCCGGAGTACGGGCAGGAGGGTGGTCCGGCGGTTGACGAGGACCGCTACCTGGAGATCTGGAACCTGGTCTTCATGCAGGAGGAGCTCGGCGCGGTCCGCAGCAAGGTGGACTTCGACGTCCTCGGACCGCTCCCTTCCAAGAACATCGACACCGGCATGGGCCTGGAGCGGATGGCCAGCCTGCTGCAGGGGGTCGACAACCTCTACGAGATCGACGAGGTCTACCCGGTGATCGCCCGGGTCGAGGAGCTGACCGGCAAGCGGTACGGCGCCGACCACCAGGACGACATCCGCATGCGGGTGGTCGCTGACCACGTCCGCAGTGGGTTGATGCTGATCGGCGACGGAGTGACGCCGTCCAACGAGGCGCGCGGCTACGTGTTGCGCCGGCTGCTGCGCCGGGTGGTCCGTTCGGTCCGCCTGCTCGGGGTTGAGCACGCCACCCTGGTCGACCTGATCACCGTCTCCAAGGAGCGGATGAAGGCGTCCTACCCCGAGCTGGACCGGGACTTCGGCCGGATCACCCAGATCGTCGCGGCCGAGGAAGAGGCGTTCGGGCGCACCCTCGCGGCCGGGACGACGATCCTGGACACCGCGGTGGCGAAGGCGAAGGCGGCAGGACAGCACACGCTGGCCGGTGACCGGGCGTTCGCGCTGCACGACACCTTCGGTTTCCCGATCGAGCTCACCCTGGAGATGGCCGGCGAGCAGGGCCTGGCGGTCGACGAAGGCGAGTTCCGCCGGTTGATGGCCGAGCAGCGCAACCGGGCGAAGGCCGACGCGAAGTCGAAGAAGACCGGTCACGCCGACACGTCCGTCTTCCGCGAACTCCGGGAGCCCGGGATCACCGAGTTCACCGGCTACCGGGAGCTCTCCACCGATTCCACGATCCGCGGCCTGATCGTCGACGGGTCGATCGCGTCGGCCGCCGACAAGGGCCAGATCGTTCAGGTCGTGCTGGAGCGGACGCCGTTCTACGCCGAGTCCGGCGGCCAGATCGCCGACGAGGGCGAGATCACCGCGGACGGCGCCCGATTGCGGGTGCTCGACGTCCAGCGTCCGGTCAAGGGCTTGATCGTGCACACCGCCGAGATCACCGAGGGTACCGTCCGGTCCGGCGCGGACGTGCTGGCCAGCGTCGACCGGGAATGGCGGCTGTCCGCGTGCCAGGCGCACTCCGGAACGCACGTCGTGCACGCGGCACTGCGGCAGGTGCTGGGCCCGAACGCGCTGCAGAGCGGCTCCTACAACAAGCCGGGCTACCTGCGGCTGGACTTCGCCTGGACGTCGGCGCTGGACCAGTCCACCCGGGAAGAGGTCGAGTCGGTCGCCAACCTGGCCCTGCGCTACGACTACCCGGTGTCGGCGACGTACATGCCGATCTCCAAGGCCCGCGAACTGGGCGCGCTGGCGCTGTTCGGCGAGACCTATGACGAAGAGGTCCGGGTCGTGGAGATGGGCGGGCAGTGGTCGCGGGAACTCTGCGGTGGCACCCACGTTGAGCACTCCTCCCAGATCGGCGCCGTGACCGTGATCGGCGAGTCCTCGGTCGGCGCCGGAGTGCGCCGGGTGGAGGCCTACGTCGGGCTGGACGCGTTGCGCTTCCTGGGTCGCGAGCGGGCGCTGGTCAGCCAGCTCACCGATTCGCTCAAGGTGCGCCCGGAGGAGCTGCCGGAGCGGGTCGCGAGCCTGGTCTCCCGGCTGCGCGAGGCGGAGAAGGAGCTGGAGCGCGCCCGGCGGAACCAGATGCTGGCGGGTGCCGGCCGGCTGGCCGATGGCTCGCTCGACGTCTTCGGGGTCTCCGTGGTCAGCCATGACGCCGGCCCGCTGACCGCGGACGACGCGCGGGCATTGGCTCTGGATGTGCGTGGTCGGCTGCCCGGGGACCGGCCCGCCGTGGTCGCCGTCGCCGGCGTGGTCAAGGACCGTCCGGTGGTCGTGGTGGCGACCAATGACGAAGCCCGGCGCTGGGGCGTGAAGGCCGGTGAGCTGGTCAGGGAGGCGGCCGGGGTACTCGGTGGCGGTGGCGGTGGCAAGGACGATGTCGCGCAGGGCGGTGGCACCGATGTCGCCCGGATCAGCGATGCGCTGCGGCGGATCGAGTTCATCGTCGGTGAACGCGTTACAGCCCGCTGACGTCCGATGCGCTCAGGGGTCCGGCTCGGGGTTGATGTTGGCAGCGTCCGGGTCGGCCTCGCGCGCTCGGATCGGGACGGCATTCTGGCGACCCCGCTGGAGACTGTTCAGGTGGGCTTGAACTCGCCAAAACACTTCGAACGTATAGTTTTCACTGTCCAAGAGTTCGCGGTTGTTGAAGTGATCGTTGGCCTGCCCCGCTCGCTGTCCGGTCGGGAGGGCTCGGCTGCCGATACTGTCCGCGCGTACGCTGTCGAGATCGCTCGGCGGGTTGCGCCGGTACCGGTGCGACTCGTGGACGAAAGATTGAGTACAGTCACAGCCCATCACAGGCTTCGTGAAGCGGGAATGAAGGGACGTAAGAGCCGTCCCGTCGTCGATCAGGCGGCGGCGGTGGTGATTCTGCAGTCCGCCTTGGACACCGAACGGTCGACAGGGCGGCCCCCCGGGTCGCTTGTCGTCCCGGAACCGGGACCGGACGGTCCGAGCCCGGCGCACGACGGACCAGAGGCGGCAACGTGACCGAGTGTAGCGGTTTGGTGTCGTCCAGTCCGGGTCTGTTGGTCACCCGATGAGCGAGATGTCGTTGTCCGAGGTGCTCCCGGGAGCCTTCCCGCCCGGTGAGCCGCCCACCCGCCGTCGTGGCGCGGCCCGGCAGCAGCGAAAACGGAGAAAGCGCCGTCGCCGCAATTCCATCGTGATCATCTTGCTCACCATCGGGATCGTCGGTGGCGCTGTGGCCGGCGCGTATGTTCTCGGCCTGGCTCCGCTGATCAAGCGGCTCAGCGAGCCGAAGGACTACACCGGTGCCGGCACCGGCAAGATTGTCGTGCAGATCCCGGACGGTGCGACCGGCCGGAACATCGCCGTCCTGCTGGCCAAGGACGATGTGGTCAAGACCGAGGTTGCCTTCCTCGATGCGGCCAAAAAGGACGATCGCTCCACCTCGGTGCAGCCGGGCACGTACGCGCTGCGCAAGCAGATGTCCGGGGCCGCAGCGCTCGCCCTGCTGCTGGACCCGAAGGCGAAGCTGACCCTTTCGGTGACGATCCCCGAAGGCACCAGGGCCAAGGACTCGCTCGCGAAGATCGCAAAGGTGCTCAAGCTGAAGCCCGCAGACCTGAAGAAGGCCTCGACGTCCGGGAAGATCGGCCTGCCCAAAGCGGCCAACGGCAACCTCGAGGGCTTCCTGTTCCCGGATACCTACCAGTTCGAGCCCGACGTCACCGCTGAACAAGCACTGACGGCGATGGTGAAGCGCGGCTCCGAGGTGTACGCCGCACTCGACATTCCCGGGGCCCAACTGCGCAACGTCGTGATCAAGGCGAGCATCGTCCAGGCCGAGGCCGGCAACAAGAAGTACATGGGCCCGGTGGCTCGGGTGCTGGAGAACCGGCTGAAGATCAAGATGAAGCTGTCGCTGGACTCGACGGTCAGCTATGCCACCGGCAAATTCAACATAACCACCACGCCCGCCGACCGGGCGAGCCCGTCTCCGTTCAACACGTACCGCTACGTCGGACTCCCGGCAGGCCCGATCTCCAACCCGGGTGAAGAGGCCCTCAGGGCGGTGCTGGATCCCACGCCTGGCCCGTGGCTGTACTTCGTCACCACCAACCCGTCCACCGGGGAGACGAAGTTCGCCACCACCTATGCCGGGCACTTGGCGAACAACAAGGAGTTCCAGGCCTGGTTGAGAGCGCACCCGCAGTCCAAGTAGCGGCACCGAGCGAGCGGGCAATCCGGAATGACCCGGGTTGCGGTGCTGGGAGCCGTTCTCGCCTGAGTGCGGGTGCCCGCTGTGGTGGGCAGGTCCATACCCCGGACGTGTGACGGGGGCCGGGTCCGGGTCAAGCTGCGTGCTCTGGGCGCCGAGATCCTGCTCATGACGCCGAAGGACTTCCCGTCGTCCGGCGGCGTCCCCGGATGAAGCAGCTCGCGGATATCTTGATGGACGCCGGGCTGGTCACGGGACCCGAGCTGGCCGCTGCCTTCGACGAGCACCAGCGGGTCGGCCGCAGCCTGGGCCGGGTCCTGGTGGAGAACCAGGTGATCAGCGAGGCGCAGCTGGTGGCAGCGCTGGCCTTCCAGATCGGCCTGCCGTTTGTCGACCTGGCCGAACGAGCCGTCGACGGAGCCGCCGTCACCCTGATCCCGGCGGCGGTATGTCGTCGGCACCTGGTGCTGCCGATCGGCTTCGAGGGTGGTCGGCTGGTGCTGGCGATGGCGGACCCGGCGAACGTCTTCGCGCTGGACGACGTCCGTTCGCTGACCGGACTGGAACCACGGCCGGTGGTCGTCACTCGGGACGATCTGCAGGCGGCGATCGAACGGTACTGCCGGGACGACGCCGAGATGGCGGACCTGCGCACGGCGATGGACGCCGACGCGGCGGTTGAGGACGACCTCGCTCAGATCACTCAGGTGGTCGAGGACGCGCCGATCGTGAAGTACGTGAACCTGCTGATCACGCAGGCGATTGGGGACGGCGCCTCGGACATCCACATCGAGCCCGGCGAGCACGACATGAGGGTTCGCTACCGGATCGACGGCGTGCTGCACGACGTGATGCGCTCACCGCGCTCGATCCAGTCCGGGGTGATCTCCCGGCTGAAGATCATGGCCGAGATCAACATCGCGGAGAAGCGGAAGCCACAGGACGGGCGGCTGTCGGTGACCACCCGCACCGGCAAGGTCGACCTGCGAATGGCGACCCTGCCGACGGTGTGGGGGGAGAAGGTGGTGATGCGGATCCTGGACAACACCACCGCCAGCCTCGACCTGGCCGACCTCGGGTTCAGCGAGAACAACCACGCCCGCTTCGCGACCAGCTACCAGAAGCCGTACGGGATGATCCTGGTGACCGGACCGACCGGATCCGGCAAATCCACCACCCTGTACGCGACGCTGAACATCGTCAGCCGCCCGGAGATCAACGTGATCACCGTGGAGGACCCGGTGGAGTACCGGCTGCCCGGGATCAACCAGGTACAGGTCAACGTCAAGGCCGGGCTGACCTTCGCCGCGGCATTGCGGTCGATCCTGCGTTCGGACCCGGACGTCGTCCTGATCGGCGAGATCCGCGACCACGAGACCGCGCAGATCGCCGTCGAAGCCGCCCTCACCGGCCACCTCGTGCTCAGCACCCTGCACACCAACGACGCGCCGTCCGCCGTGACCCGGCTGACCGAAATGGGGATCGAGCCGTTCCTGGTCGGTTCCGCCCTGGACTCGGTGCTGGCGCAGCGGCTGGCCAGGCGGCTCTGCGCGCGCTGCAAGGAGTCGTACACCCCGGAGCCCGGCGACCTGACCCTGGCCCGGTTTCCCTGGCAACCGGGGGAGGAGTTGCCGGTCCTGTTCCGTGCCGTCGGCTGCTCGAGCTGTGCCAAGACCGGATACAAGGGGCGGCTCGCGCTGCACGAGGTGATGAGTGTGAGCGAGGAGATCGAACGGATGGCGGTAACACGGTCCTCGTCCACCGAGATCGGCCGACTGGCCCGCGAGCAGGGGATGACCGGCCTGCGCGAGGACGGGATGGACAAGGTGCGCAAGGGCGCCACCTCGATCGAGGAGATCCTGCGCGTCGTCGCCTGAACCCCCGCCCTTCATGATCGCGAAAACCTTGTTGGTCTATGACCGACGGATCCTTCACGCTACGGCGACGCTGGCCCCGAGGCGGGCGCGATTCGCCGGAAATCGGGCATTTGGACGGGGGCGGGGATCGTGCGTGGCCGCGGGCTCAAGCGGGTACGTCCGGGCGCCGACATAGGAACGTAACCCGTCTCCGGCGTGTGCCGGCCCGAAGGAGGACCACGTGGAGAGCAGCGGCGAGCAGCAACACCGCGCGCAGCGCCCGGCAGACGGAGGACAGCGGCCGGGGGAGTCGCAGCAGCCCGTCGACGGTGGGCAGCAGGCCGCGGATGGCACCCGCCGCGCCGCGCCGGAACCCTACCTTCCGGAAACGTACGCTTACGACGCAAACACCGCGGCTCAGGTACCGGGATTGGCTTCCGCGCCCCCGAATGTCCAGCCGCAACCTCAGCCGGCGCGTGCTCCGCAGCCCACCCAGGCGCCGCGATACGCGCCGGGTCAGCCTCCGGCCCAGCATTCGGCTCAGCAGCCGGCCCATCGCCCCACCCAACAGCCGACCCAGCAGCCCGGTCAGCACCCTGGCCAGCAGCCCGGTCAGCCGCCGGCCGGGTACCAGCCGCAGGGTCCGCCGCGCAATCACGGTCAGCATCAGGGGCAGCCGCAGGGCCCACCCCAAGGTCAGCCCCAGCGCCAGGGTCCTGCGCAGCGTCAGCCGCAGGGTCCACCGCCAGGTCAGGCGCCAGGGATCCGGCCACCGCAACCGGCGCCCCGGCCCGCCCCTACGGCAGCTCCCGGCATGATCCCGCCGCAGCCGCCGCCCAGCGCGCAACGGACCCAGCCGGCAGCCCCTCAGCAGCAACCCGTCCCCGGCGCATTGCTGGTCGAGGACCGTCCGATGCGCGAGTTCGACCTGCACTTGTCACTCGGCTACCTGCTCCAGACCGGTGGGTCTGACCTGCACCTGTCCGTCGGCTCACCGCCGATGATCCGGTTGCGGGGCGAGCTGGAGCCGATCCCGGACCTGGAACCCCTCACGCCGCAGGCAATTCAGACGGTGCTGTACGCGATCCTCACGCAGAAGCAGCGCGAGCGCTTCGAGGAGGATCTGGAGCTCGACTTCGCCTACGCGATGCCCGGTGCCTCCCGATTCCGGGTCAACGTGTATCGGCAGCGGGAGTCGCTCGGCGCCGCATTCCGGGTGATTCCGTTCGAGATCAAGAGCCTGGAGCAGCTCGGGATCAACCCCCGGGTGGCCACGATGGCGGCTCTGCCCCGCGGCATGGTGCTGGTCACCGGGCCGACCGGGTCCGGCAAGTCGACCACGCTCGCGGCGTTGGTGGACCACGCCAACCGCACCCGGCGCGACCACATCATGACCGTCGAGGATCCGATCGAGTTCCTGCACAGCAACAAGTCCTGCCTGGTGAACCAGCGGGAGGTGGGGGAGGACACGCACTCGTTCGCCGCCGCCCTGAAGCACGTGCTGCGCCAGGACCCGGACATCATTCTGGTCGGCGAGATGCGTGACCTGGAGACCATTTCGGTGGCTCTCACCGCCGCCGAGACCGGCCACCTGGTCTTCGCGACCCTGCACACCTCGGATGCCGCTCAGACGATCGACCGGGTGATTGACGTCTTCCCGCCGCATCAGCAGCAGCAGGTGCGGGTCCAGCTGGCCAGTGCCATCCAGGGCGTGGTCTGCCAGACCTTGTGCAAGACGGCGGACGGCAAGGGCCGGGTGGCCGCGACCGAAGTGCTGTTCGCGACCGGTGCCATCCGGAACCTGATCCGCGAGGGCAAGACCCATCAGATCTATTCGTCGATGCAGGCCGGAGCCCAGCACGGCATGCAGACGATGGACCAGAACCTGGCCGATCTGGTCAAGGCGCACTTGATCACGTTCGAACACGGCTTGGAGAAGTGCCACCACGTGGACGACTTCAAGCGCCTGACCGGTCACGCGTAGGAGATCCGAAATGGCCACCGCAACAAAGGCAAAAAGCCAGACGTTCGAGTACTCGGTCCGCGATAAAAAGGGCAAGCTGGTCAAGGGCAAGCTGGAAGCGCCGAACGAGGCTGCGCTGGTTCAGAAGCTCCGGGGAATGGGCTACGCCCCACTCACCGTCAAGAAGGCCAATGCGGGCATGTCCATGGAGATCAAACTCCCGGGCGGCGACAAGGTCACGCTGAAGGACCTGGCGATCATGAGCCGGCAGTTCGCCACCATGATCGACTCCGGACTGTCGCTGATGCGCGCCCTGAGCATCCTCTCCGAGCAGACCGAAAGCGTTGGCCTGGCCAAGGTTCTCGGTGAGGTGCGGACGGATGTCGAGGGTGGTGCCGCCTTGTCCGCCTCGATGGCCAAGCACTCCAGGGTTTTCCCGCCGCTGATGATCAATATGTGCCGGGCCGGTGAAGTCGGCGGATTTCTGGACAAGGTGCTGCTGCAGATCGCCGAGAACATGGAGGCGGAGGTCAAGCTTCGCGCCAAGATCAAATCCGCGATGACCTATCCAGTGGTGGTTTTCATCATCGCGATCATCGCCGTGGTCGGCATGCTGCTGTTCATCGTCCCGGTTTTCACCAAGATGTTCTCGGACCTCGGCGGTGAGTTGCCGGCGCCGACCAAGGCACTGGTCTTCATGTCAGCCGCGATGAAGATCGCGGCGCCGATCGCGGTGGTGGCCGCCATTCCGCTGTTCGCCGGCTGGAACCGGATCAAGGACAACGAGAATGTCCGGCAGTTCATCGACCCGCTCAAGCTCAAGGTGCCGATCTTCGGCGACTTGTTCCGGAAGGTGGCGATCGCCCGGTTCTCCCGCAACCTGGGGACCATGCTGCACTCCGGCGTCCCGATCCTGCGCAGCCTGGAGATCGTCGGCGAAGCCGCTGGGAACGTCGTGATCCGGGACGCCTCAAGGGCAGTCGAGGAGAGCGTGCGCCGCGGTGAATCGCTGGCCGGCCCGCTGTCGGAGCACAAGGTGTTCCCGCCGATGGTGGTGCAGATGCTGGCCGTCGGTGAGGACACCGGCGCGATGGACACCATGCTGGAGAAGATCGCGGACTTCTACGACCAGGAGGTCGAGGCCACCACGGAGGCTCTGACCAGCATCATCGAGCCGCTGATGATCGCGGTCCTGGGCTCGATCATCGGCGGAATGATCATCGCCTTGTACATGCCGATCTTCGGCGTCTTCAATCTGATCAAGTAGATCGGAAGGGACGAGGGCCGGACGGTGCCGCCACCGTTCGGCCTTCTCCACGTGCGGGTGATTATGCCCGAAGAGCACCAGTTTTCGAAGCCTGAGCGTGACCGGCACCCGGTCCGCCGTTGCGCCGAACGGGCGAATCCGGCCACTCAGGGCGATCGATCCTCAAGTAAATCCGGGTCCGGCCCGATACCCACCTAGTCATCGAGCAGCGCCGGGTCGTTCGACCGGGCGGCGCTCACTTCATAGCCGTGCAGTCTCAGCAGAAGGAGCACTCGATGCTCGCTCGTATTCACAAGTCCATGGACGAGAAGGACGAGGGCTTCACCCTCATCGAGCTCCTCGTCGTCATGATCATCATCGGCATCCTCGCGGCGATCGCGATCCCGGTCTTCCTCAGCCAGCGGCAGAAGGCCCGTGACACGGCCACCAAGTCCGACGTGACGAACGTCGGCAAGGAGATCGCGACGTACTACGTCGACGGCACCCTGACCTTGACCGCCACGATCTCCGGCACGGCACTGACGATCAAGGACACGGCGGCGACCCCGGCCACCATCGCCACCACCAAGGTCAGCAGTGGCACCGCCCTGGTCACCAGCGCGACGTCGGCGGTCACCTTCCTGACCGGCGGCACCTGCACCAGCGCCACCGGCTGGGTGGTCGCGCTGACCAACGCCGAGGGCAGCCAGAAGACCTACTACTACTCCGCCCAGGGCGGACTGACCACGGTGGCGCCGACCACCTGCGCCTGATCCGTCGCTGATACCGGGGGAGGCCACGCTGTGGCCTCCCCCGGCTCCACGAGAGGAAACGTGCTGTGAGGTCGTACTCCAGTGCCGGTGAACGGTCAGACCGCGATTCTGGTTTCACCCTGATCGAGCTTCTTGTCGTCATGATCATCATCGGCATCCTGGCGGCGATCGCGATCCCGGTCTTCCTCAGCCAGCGGCAGAAGGCCCGGGACACCGCGACCAAGGCCGACGTCAGCAATGCCGGCAAGGAACTGGCCACCTTCTACGTGGATGGTTCGTCGTCGGCCGTCGTGACCGGCACGATCTCCGGGACGACGCTGACGTTGGGCGAGACGGCGAGCGGGTACTCCAGCAAGATCAAGTTGAGCCCCGGAACCACGTACGCCCCTTCGGCCACCGATGCGGTGACGTACCAGACCGGGACCAACTGCGTGGCGGCCACGGCCTGGGTTCTGGCTCTGAGCAACTCCAACGGGTCGAACAAGACCTACTACTTCTCGGCCCAGGCCGGACTGAACACCACGGCACCTGTTCTCACGGCGGCCTGCAACTAGATCTCGGCTCCGCCTTGCGTCGAGCATCGCTCGAAGGATCGGCTCGGTAGTCAACGGAGAGGAGACGGTGTGCGCCAGCCCGAGAGTACCCATGATGACGACGGTTTCAGTCTCATCGAAGTCGTGGTGGCCATGGCCGTCTTCACCGTTCTCGCCAGCATCACCCTCGGGATCCTGCTGAACACTACGGACGTGGCCGGCGACAGCATCCGCCGGACCACGGCAACCAACCTGGTGAACACTCAACTCGAGACGGCCCGGAGTCTGACGGCCCAGGCGATCCCGGACGGCCGGGTGGTCTCCACCTCCGCGGTGAACGGGTTCGTTTACACGGTGACCCAGACCGCCAGTTACGTCGCCTCCAACTCCAGCACCAGCGTGTGCGCCGGGACCGGCAGCAGCCTCGCCTACAAACTCGTCACCGTGTCGGTCACCTGGCCGAACATGGGTTCGATCAAGCCCATCCGGGGAGACACCTTGCGGGCGGTCGGAATCGGCAGGGACGGCCTTGACGCCACCAAGGGCACGCTGGCGATCGCGGTCACCGGGTCCACCGGTCAGCCGACCGCGGGGATCGCGGTCCGGCTGATGCCGGGGGCTCTCGTCCAGACCACCGGAGACGATGGCTGCGCGATCTATGTCGGGCTCACCCCGGGTACTTACAGCGCGAGCGCGGACATGACTGGCTACATGGGCACCGCCAACACCCAACTGGCGACGGTCGGCAGCCTGGGCGTTACTGCCGGGACCGTCGCCCGGGCCGCTCTGCTCTACGACACTGAGCGCAGCGTCAACGTGCTCTTCAACGGTCCGGTCGGCGCGCTGGTCCCCGCCACCTTGGTGCTGCGGGCCGGGGACAGCTACGTCCCCGAAGTCACGCTACCGATCTGCACCGGCTCCACGACCTCCGCCTGTACGACGGCGGTGCCGGGAACGGTGAACAACCTCTTCCCGGAGACCTACACCATCAAGGCCGGAGCGTGCACCGAGAGCAGCGCGTCCCAAACCGTCATCGACCTACGCGCTCCCGCCTCGAACGGAACGACCGTGACCGTTCCGATCGGCGCGGCCACGGTCAAGGTGGCCCTCACGCTCACCCCCACGATCGGAATCGCGGGACGAACCGTCACCTTCACTCATGCCAGTCCGGCCACCGGCTGTACGGCGGCCGACACTCTGACCACGCTGAGCGTCGCCGCTGGATCGACTTTGCTGGTGCCGTACGGGACCTGGAAGGTCTCGGTGCCCGGGGCGACCCAGCAGACGGTGACCTTCAGCGCAACGACCCCGACGGCGACGATGGATTTCCTGGTGCCGTCATGACCCGTCGACTGTTCGCCGCTGGTCGCGGCCGGGCCGCTGACCTCGACGATGCCGGCGACGCCGGGCTGAGCCTGGTCGAGCTCCTGGTGGCGATGTTCGTCACCTCGATCCTGCTGGCCGGGGTGGCCACAGTCTTCACCGGCACCCTGACCGGAGTCCGAAAGGTCAATGTCAAGACCGCGACGTCGGCTGACGCAAGGATCTCGATGGAGGCGATGAGCCGAACTATTCGGGTGGCCGTCGAACCCTCCGGGCAGCCCTCCGCGATCGCCGTGGCTACGGACCACACGCTGTCGTTCTACGCGCTGCTCAACCGCACCGGCACGGCCGGGGCGCAGCCGCTGGCCACCCTCGTCGAATACGCCTGGAGCGCCAACTGTGTCACTGAGGCGCAGACGCCGGGCCGGCTGAACTCCTCCGGCGTGCTGGTCTGGGATACCGGCCGGACCGTCAAATGCCTGGCCCGGACCTCGGTCGCCCCCGACTTTGCCTTCTTCGTGGACGGCGTGACCGCGGTCCCGCTGATCGTTCCTGCCAGTGGGTTGACGGCGATGGCCCGGCAGACGGTCTACAGCATCCAGGCCACGGTGACCGTGAAAGACCCGAGCAACGCAGACGTCAGTGGTGTTCCCGTCCGTGACCGGGTCACCCTGGTCAATGTTCTGAACGGAGCATGACCGTGACCGCTCGACGAGCTCTTCCGGCGGCGACGGGTGACCAGGGAATCGCCCTGGTCGGCGTCATCCTCTCGATGGCGATCCTGAGCCTCTTCCTGCTCTCCTCGCTGGCGTACGCGCTGAACGGCACCGTGCCGGCCCGAAAGGACCAGGACGCGAAGACGGCGATCGGCGCCGCCGAGGCCGGGATCGACGAGTTCATCGCCCGGCTGAACGCCGACACGACTTACATCGGCCGGACCAACTATCCCGGAAACACGAACGTCGACACCAGCAATACGGCCTTCAGCACAGCGGGTCGGGTCATCCCCGGAACCGGAACCCAGGGAGCGCGGTTCAATTACTCGGTCCTGACGACGGCGGCCCAGACTGCGCAGAACGGCGTGATCCGGCTGACGGTCACCGGGACCAGTTCGCCCGGCAACGGCGGGGCCGCGGTGTCGCGCACGCTGACCGCAACCCTGCAGCCCAAGGGTTTCCTCAGTTTCGTCTATCTGACCGACTACGAGGTGGTCGACCCCGCGCTGCTCGGCTCTCCGGCGGCATGTGCCAACTACTACTACGCGAGCGGTTCGCTTCCGGCGCGGACCACGGTCAGCGGCTGCACGGAGATCCAGTGGCAGACCGGTGACGTCGTGGCGGGTCCGATGCACTCCAACGACGCGCTCCAGGTCAACGGGGACGTCAACTTCACCAGTGTCAAGACCGAGACCAGTTGGCCGGCCACGAACGGAGCGGCCGCGACGGCGAAGACCTGGTGGGGCACGGAGCCGTACCCCCTGGCCGGCTTCTCGCCGAAGTATGCGGCGTCGATTCCGCTTCCCTCCAGCAACAACACGTTGCTGCAGAACCTCACCCCGGACGTCGACGGCGACTCCAGCACCCCGGTCGGGCCGGGCTGCTATTACACCGGCGCGACGCGAATCATCCTGCAGGGCACCACGATGAAGGTGCTCAGCCCGTCCACCACCCGGTCGGACACGTCCCAAAGCAGTCCGCAGTGTTACAACCCGAGCACGCCCACCGTCGAGCAGACCGTTCCCATCCCGCCGGTGATCTACATCGACAGCTCTTCGAGCGGCTGCACGGTGGGCGCGATCGGGTACCCGATGAGCACTGAGGTGTACACCGCCGGCACGTCAAGCGCGCTGTCCTGGGGCATCAGCCCGAACTATGCCTGCACTCGAGGCTCGGCCTACGTCCAGGGCGCGTCGAACACTCAGGTGACGATTGCGGCGAAGGACGACGTCGTGATCACCGGCGACATCACCCTTACCGGCGGCACCTCGGGGACGAACGTCGTCGGCCTGATCGCCGGCAACTTCGCCTGGGTTTATCACCCGGTCAAGGCCGGGAACGTCAACCTGCTCACGTCCACCCAGGACGTGAACAATGTGGCCGCGGCCATTCTGGCGCTTCGGCACAGCTTCGTGGTGCAGAACTGGAGCGCCGGAGCCAACCTGGGCAATCTGAACGTCACCGGGTCCATTTCGCAGAAGTTCCGTGGCGCGGTCGGCCAGGGCACCGCCGGGTACCTGAAGAACTATGTGTACGACTCCCGGCTGAGCTACTTGCAACCGCCGTTCTTCCTCACCCCGGTCGGTTCGCCCTGGCAACTCGCCACGGTGACGGACAAGTAGCTCACGGCCGGGAATGCGTGACCGAGCCGGTACGGTCTGTTCGTGCTCACGGATAGCTCGCTGGTGGATGATCCCGCTGTCACGACTGTTCTTGTCGTCGTGTCGGCGATCTTCGGCCTGCTGGTCGGCTCGTTTCTGAACGTCGTGATCGTCCGGGTCCCGGCCGGGCGGTCCGTCGTCCGTCCACGCAGCGCCTGCATGACCTGTGGCAAGCCGATCGCCGAGCGGGACAACATCCCGGTGCTGTCCTGGTTGCTTCTTCGCGGTCGCTCGCGCTGTTGTGACGAGCCGATCAGCGGTCGCTACCCGTTGGTCGAGGCCGGTACCGCCATCGCGTTCGCAGCCGTCGCTGCTTGGGTCGGGTTGTCCTGGATCCTTCCCGCACTGCTGTACCTCGCTGCGATCAGCATTGCGTTGACGATCATCGACCTGGAGCTGAAGCGGCTGCCGAACGCGATCACGTTCCCGTCCTACCCGATCGCCGCCGCCCTGCTCACCCTGGCTGCGCTCGCCGAAGGGGAACCCGGTCGGCTCCCTCGTGCCGTAATCTGCGGAATCGCGCTCTACGTCCTGTATTTCCTACTGATGATCATCAATCCGCGCGGAATGGGCTTCGGCGACGTCAAGCTCGCCGGAATTCTCGGGCTCTACCTCGGCTGGTTCGGCTGGGAGCACGCGATCGTCGGCGCCTTTCTCGGCTTCCTGGTCGGCGGCCTGGTCGGGATCGTGCTGATGCTGATCGGCCGAGCCGGGCGAAAGACCCAGATCCCGTTCGGTCCATTCATGATCATAGGTACCTGGCTGGCGCTCGCTTTCGCTGCCCCGGTGGCGAGCTGGTACCTGGACCGATCCGGCCTCTCCTAGGCCCGCAACGGTCAAAGCCATAGTGCCGCCTGCAGTTACAGCCTGCTCGGATCGCTCTCGCCGCGTTGACCCGTCTGGGCGAAGCTGACCGGCCTGACAGTACCGAGAGTGCATCACCGCTCAAGCAAGACCCTTTCCAGCCCGATCACGCCTCTGGGCGATCCATGAAGGATCCCGTCAGGCAGGGCGAGAAGGGGAGCAGCAACCATGGCTCGACGTACGGCCATCGGTCTGGACATCGGGACCTCAGTGGTCCGGGCGGCGGAGCTGTCCTTCGGACGAGGTGGTACCACCCTCGACCGCTTCGGCCAGGTCGTTCTCCCTGAGGGCGCGGTCCGGGACGGTGAGGTTGTCCACGAGGACGCCGTCACCGCGGCGCTCAAGCATCTCTGGTCCGCCACCGGGTTCACGCACAAGCGCGTGGTTCTCGGCGTGGCCAACCAACGGGTGATCGTCCGGCAGATGGATCTGCCCTGGATGGAGCAGGCCGAGTTGCGCCGCAGCCTGGCCTTCCACGTCGCCGACGTGCTGCCGATCGCGGTTGAGCAGTCTGTCCTCGATTTCTTCCCGCTCGAGGAGGTCGCCGACGACAAGGGGGCGCGCATGCTGCGCGGCCTGCTGGTCGCTGCCCAGCGCGACACCGTCCTCTCCAACGTTCGCTGTGCCGAGAACGCCGGCCTCAAGGTCACCAGCGTCGACCTGACCTCATTCGCCGTGCTCCGAGCGATGGGGACGCAGACCGACCTCACGGTCGGAACCGAGGCGTTGATCGACATCGGTGCCCGGGTCACCAACATCGTCGTGCACAGCGCCGGTGTCCCCCGCTTCGTCCGAATCATGCTGATGGGCGGTCAGGACGTCACCGACGCGGTCTCCGAACAGCTCGGCGTCCCACTGGAGCAGGCCGAGGGGATGAAGCAGCACTTCGCCACCTACGGCACCGGCGAGGAGCTGGCGATGGTCTCCCGGACGGTGGCAACGACGGCGCAGGACTTCGTTGATGAGATCCGCGGCTCGCTGGACTACTACGCGTCGTCCAACCCCGGTGCGATGGTGGAGCGGATCGTCATCTCCGGTGGCGGCTCCCGGCTCGAAGGCCTGATCGACCGGCTGGCCAGCAGCACCCGGCTTCCGGTGACCAGCGGCGACCCGCTGCGGCCGCTGCGGATGGGTAAGACCGGTCTGGACCAGGACCAGTTGGAGTTCATCAAGCCGCTGGCTGCCGTGCCAGTTGGCCTGGCGCTTGGAGCGATCTGATGACCGTAGGTCTCACCAAGGATTTCACCGGGACCGAACAGGTTGCCGATCCCGGCCCACCCTCGATGATCCGGGTCGCCTGGGCACCGGTGCCCAAGGTCAACCTGTTGCCGATCGAGATCCTGGAGAACCGCCGGTTCCGGCGCACCCAGGTGATCCTCGCGGCGGCCGTCGTCGGGGTCCTGATGCTCGCCGGAGCCGGGACCTACGTGGCACAGCGAAGTGTGTCCGAAGCGAACGATGGCCTTGAGGGCAGCCAGGCCCGCGTGACAGCCCTGCAGGCGCAGCAGGCTCGGTACGCGGCGGTTCCGCTGGCGATCGCCCAGGTGGAGGCTGCCAAGGATGCCCGGGCCGCGGCCCTGGGCACAGACGTGCTCTGGTACCGGTTCCTCAACGATCTGGACGACGCTCGCCCCGCCGGAGTCGAGTTCACCTCGATGACGTTGACCGTCCCGGTCGGCACCGGGGCCGTCCCGGTCGCCGGCAGTTCGTCCAACCCGCTGACCTTGGCCGGAGTGGGCGCCATCGCGATCGATGGCGCCACCAACAAGTACGGCAAGGTCGCCGACTGGATGGAGGCCCTGGACAAGGTCAACGGGGTCGCGGCACCGGCGCTCGGCAGTGCGAGCAGAACCGAAGACGATGTCACCTTCAGCACATCGGCAGTGATCAACTCGGACGCACTGTCCGGCCGCTACGACAAGAAGGCAGGCTGAAGATGCTCGCGAACCGGACAAGCCGCTGGTCAATTGCCGCGGCCTTGCTGTGCATCGTGCTGCTGGCCGCCTCGTGGTTCCTGTTGATCAGTCCCCGCCGGGCGGACGCGTCGGACATCCGGTCCCAGACCACGGCGGCCGAGGACCAGGCGAGCCTGCTTCGGGTGAAGATCGCCGAGCTCAAGGCCGAGTTCGCCGACCTGCCCAAGCAACTGGCCGAATTGAAGGCGATCAAGAAGCAGTTGCCGCCGACGGCCAACATCCCGGCCTGGGTCAGGGATATGCAGAGTTCGGCCGCCGAAACCGGCGTGTCGCTGGACTCGATCGTGCCCGGTACGCCGGCCCTGGTCGGAGCGGCCAGCGCCTCCGGGGTGGCCGGGACCGGTTCGGTGGTGAGTGTTCCGATGACCCTCACTCTCACCGGCGACTATTTCGAGGCGGCGCTGTTCCTGAAGAGGGTGCAGGCACAACTCCACCGGTCGTACCTGATCAGCGGTCTTGCTCTGGTCCCGGCCGAGGAGGAGGCCACGGCCACGGCGACGGTGGCTCCGGTTCCGACCAGCACGAGCACAGCGACGCCGACAGCCACCGCTACCGCCACGGCCACTGCCGCGGCCGAGCCGGTGACCAGTCTGGATCGAGTGAGCGTGAGCCTCACCGGAGCCCTGTTCGTCCTGATGGATGGCACCAGCACGCTGGATCAGGTGACCAAGGACGCGAAGGCGGCCGCAACCGGCACCTCGACCAAGGTCACCCCGACCACGGTGCCCGTTGCGGCGGGTGGGACGGCCACGCGCTGAGCTCTCGTTGACACCGTGCTCAGGCACCTGCCGGACCGGCAGGTGGTGAGCGCATGGGAGGATCGAGCCATGCTTCGTTGGCTCACCGCGGGAGAGTCCCACGGCCCCCTCCTCATTGGCGTCCTCGAGGGTCTGCCGGCCGGTGTTCAGGTGACGGCGGCCGATCTGCGGGCCGCTCTGACCCGCCGCAGGCTCGGTTATGGCCGTGGCGCCCGGATGAAATTCGAACAGGACGACGTCCGGGTGGTCGGCGGGGTTCGGCACGGTCTGACGATCGGTGGGCCGATTGCCGTTGAGATCGGCAACAGCGAATGGCCGAAGTGGGAGACGGTGATGTCCGCCGACCCCGTTGATCCGGACGCACTCGACCCGAACGGCCGCAACGCCCCGCTGACCCGTCCCCGGCCCGGCCATGCCGACCTGGTCGGCATGCAGAAGTACGGCTTCGACGATGCCCGCCCGGTGCTGGAGCGGGCCTCCGCCCGGGAGACCGCGGCGCGGGTCGCGCTCGGCGCGGTGGCGGCCGCCTTCCTGGCGCAGACCGTCGGGATCCGCCTGGTCAGTCATACCGTCTCGATCGGCCCGGTGTTCACCCCGGACGACGCCGACTTGCCGGGTCCGGACGACGTCGCCGGCTTGGACGCCGACCCGATGCGCAGCTACCACCCGGCTACCAGCGCGGCCATGGTCGCCGAGATCGACGACTGCCGGAAGGCCGGCGACACCGTCGGCGGCGTGGTTGAGGTGCTGGCCTACGGCGTCCCGCCGGGCCTGGGCAGCCACGTGCACTGGGACCGCCGGCTGGACTCCCGGCTGGCCGGAGCCCTGATGGGGATCCAGGCGATCAAGGGCGTCGAGGTCGGTGACGGGTTCCGCACGGCGGCCCGGCGCGGGTCCGCCGCGCATGACGAGATCGAGCGGGACGCCGACGGCACGGTCCGCCGCCGGACCGGGCGGGCCGGCGGTACCGAGGGCGGCATGTCCACCGGTGACGTGCTCCGGGTCCGGGCCGCGATGAAGCCGATCTCCACCGTGCCGCGCGCGCTCGACACCATCGACACGGCCAGCGGCGAAGCCGCGGTGGCCATTCACCAGCGTTCGGACATCTGCGCGGTCCCGGCCGCCGGAGTGGTCGCCGAGGCGATGGTCGCGCTGGTCCTGGCCGAGGCCGTGGTGGAGAAGTTCGGCGGCGACAGCGTGGCCGAGACCGCCCGGAACGCCCGCGCCTACCTGGACGCGATCCCGGAGCTGATGCGGACCGAGTCGACCCAGGTGATCTCGTGAGTTGGCCGGTTGCGGTGCTGATCGGCCCACCGGGGGCGGGCAAGACCACGATCGCCGAGGCGGTCGCCCGCGAGCGAGGCCTGCCGGTCCGGGACACCGACGTCGACATCGAGCAGAGCAGCGGCCGCGCGGTCGCGGACATCTTTTTCGAGGATGGCGAATCGGCGTTCCGCGAGCTGGAGCACGCCGCGGTGCTGACCGCGCTGGCCGAGCACGAGGGCATCCTGTCGGTCGGTGGTGGCGCGGTGCTCGACCCGCGGACCCAGGAGGCGCTGCGTGGGCACACGGTGATCTTCCTGGACGTGCGGATCGCCGACGCCGCGAAGCGGATCGGCCTGAACCGCGACCGCCCCCTGCTACTGGGCAACCCGCGGGCGCAGTGGACCCAGATGATGGATCGCCGCCGCCCGGTGTACACCGCGGTCGCCTCTGCCCGCGTGGTGACCGACGGCCTGACGGCCGACGAGGTGACCGCCCGGGTCCTGGCCGTCCTCACCGAGCTGGAAGGGGCCGAGGAGCTCAGCGGAGGAGAGCGTCGGTGAAGGTGGCCTCGACGACGATCCGGGTCGGGCGCGAGGACGATCCCACCGGCGTCCTGCCGTACGACGTGGTGATCGGGCCCGGCGGGCTGGAGTCGCTGCCGCGCCTGCTCGGTGATGCCACCCGCCGGGTGGCGGTCGTGCACCCTCGGGCGCTGCGCTCGCTGGCTCGCACCGTGCACGCCGACCTCGGCGAGGGTGGCCTGCGGCCGGTGCTGATCGAGGTGCCCGACGGCGAGGCGGCCAAGACCGCCGAGGTGCTCGCGATGTGCTGGGGAGTGCTCGGCCAGGCCGGGTTCACCCGCACCGATGTGGTCGTCGGCCTCGGCGGCGGCGCGGTCACCGACCTGGCCGGGTTCGTGGCCGCCAGTTGGTTGCGCGGCGTCCCGGTGGTGCACATCCCGACCACCCTGCTCGGGATGGTGGACGCTGCCGTGGGCGGCAAGACCGGGATCAACACCGCCGAGGGCAAGAACCTGGTCGGCGCGTTCCACCCGCCGCGGGCGGTGATCTGCGACCTGGACGCGCTGCGCACGCTGCCGCATGCCGACCTGGTGGCGGGCCTCGGCGAGGTGGTCAAATGCGGTTTCATCGCCGATCCGGTGATCCTCGACCTGATCGAGGAGGATCCCGCCCGGGCCACCGCCTGGGATTCTCCGGTGCTGCGTGAGCTGATCGAGCGCAGCGTCGCGGTCAAAGCCAGGGTCGTCACCGATGACCTGCGCGAGTCCGGGCTGCGCGAAATCCTGAACTACGGGCACACCTTCGCGCACGCGGTCGAGCAGGTGGAGAACTTCGGCTGGCGGCACGGTGAGGCGGTCAGTCTGGGCATGATGTACGTCGCCCAGCTCGGCTATCTGGTTGGGCGGACGGCCCCCGAGCTGGTCGCCCGGCATCGGCGGGTGCTCGGCACGCTCGGCCTGCCGCTGAGCTACCGCGGTGATCGCTGGCCGGCGCTGCTCACGGCGATGGGCCGGGACAAGAAGAACCGGGGCGACCTGATGCGGTTTGTCGTCCTCGACGGTCTGGCTCGCCCGGCGAGCCTGGCCGGCCCGAGCACCGCGCAGCTCGAAGAGGCGTACCGGCTGATCAGCGATTAGGCCGTCCGCCTCCTTCACTTACCTACGATCGTGGATGACGGAGAAGGAACATCTTGGTTCTGCGCGCTGAGAAAATGGTGGACGTTGAGATCCGGCCGGCGCTCGAACAGGACATCCCCGGCGTGGTCGCTCTGCTGGCCGACGACGTCCTCGGAGCCGGCCGGGAGACGCCGGACGACCTGGCGCCGTACCTGGCTGCCTTCAACCGGCTGTGCGGCGACCCGAACCAGCTGCTGGTGGTCGCCGCCCGGGCCGACGCCGTGGTCGGCACCCTTCAGCTCAGCGTGATCCCGGGATTGTCCCGGCGCGGACGGACCCGATCGATCATCGAGGCGGTCCGGGTGCACCGGGACGAGCGCGGCAGCGGGCTCGGAACGACCCTGATCGAGTGGGCGATCGCCGAGTCCGGGCGACGCGGGTGCAGCCTCGTCCAACTCACCTCGGATCGGACCCGGACGGACGCCCACCGCTTCTACCAGCGGCTCGGCTTCACCGCCACACACGTCGGCTTCAAGCTCGAGCTCTGACGTGGGTTAGGGATCTTGGGAAGATCACGCTCGGAACGCCGGTCCGGGGGTCATCGACAGCGGACTGTTTCCGACCGGATAGCGTCCGGTTCGAGGTCATCGGGATCCGGTGCAGGTAGGACGTGGGTCTGGTCGCCACCGAAGCCTGGGCTGAAATGTCAGCCCGTTCGATCCGGCTACGATGGCTAGCAGGCATTTACGCATTCCATTTCCACCCCCAACCGGACGAACCGTGCGGGCGGCATCCTGTCCGCGCCCCGGCGAGTCGACGAGAGAGACCACGTGGCATCGACCAACGACCTGAAGAACGGCATTGTGCTCAACCTGGACGGGCAGCTCTGGACCGTCGTCGAGTTCCAGCACGTCAAGCCCGGCAAGGGCCCTGCCTTCGTCCGCACCAAGCTCAAGCACGTCCTGTCCGGCAAGGTCGTGGACAAGACGTTCAACGCGGGCACCAAGGTGGACACCGCGACCGTGGACAAGCGGGACATGCAGTTCCTGTACAAGGACGGCACCGACTTCGTCTTCATGGACACCAGCAACTACGAGCAGATCTCGATCTCCGAGGCCACCGTGGGGGACGCGGCGAACTTCCTGCTGGAGAACCAGGAGGCAACGGTCGCCACCCATGAGGAGGTGCCGCTGTTCATCGAGCTGCCGACGTCCGTCGTCCTGGAGATCACGTACACCGAGCCGGGCCTGCAGGGCGACCGGTCCACCGGCGGCACCAAGCCCGCCACCGTCGAGACCGGCTACGAGATGCAGGTGCCGCTGTTCGTCGAGCAGGGCACCAAGGTCAAGGTGGACACCCGCTCGGGTGACTATCTCGGCCGGATCAGCTGAGACGCCGACTACGTGGGAGCCAGAAGCAAGGCCCGCAAGCGGGCACTCGACATCCTCTTCGAAGCCGACCAGCGCGGGCTCGATCCGCTCACCCTGATCGCGGACCGACTGGCCCGGGGGAACGAGGGCGCGGTCCTGCCGGAGTACTCGATCACCCTGGTCGAAGGGGTGATGAAAGAGTCGGAACGGATCGACGAACTGCTCGCCACGTACTCGCACGGCTGGACGATCGACCGAATGCCGGCGGTCGATCGGGCGGTTCTGCGGCTCGGCACCTGGGAACTGCTGTTCAATGACGACGTGCCGGACGCGGTCGCCATCGACGAGGCGGTCGAGTTGGCCCGTTTGCTGTCCACCGACGACTCACCCGGATTCGTCAATGGCTTGCTGGGACGCCTGCTCGAAGTGAAGGCGACCTAGATAACTGTTTCCCAGGCGTCCATGGGGTCGGGACGCGTTGGTGGGAGAATGACCCATCGGGCCGAGTCGATGGGAGGCGTGCGATCGTGAAGTCTGCCGATAGCCCGCCCATGGCCGCTTCGATCACAACCTCCTCGATCACGACCTCAGGTCTCCAGGCGCTGCTCGACGACTCGGCTGCCGCCCTGGATCGCGGGAACTGTGTTGAGGGCATCGAACTGTCCCGGCGCGCGATCCAGCAGGCGATCGAGCTCGGCGACCGGGCCCGGGAGGCCGCCGGGCTCTGCCTGCTGTCCCGTCAGCTGACCCGCTCGGGGGAGTACGAGTTGACCGCGGCCGTCTGTGACCAGGCGGCGGCGATCCAGCGTGAGCTCGACGACCAGACCGGGTTGTGCGAGAACCTGATCGTCCAGGCCCTGGCGCTGAATTCGCTCGGGCTGAACGAGGACGCCTTGAAGGCCCTGGACGTCGGTCACGAGGTCGCCAACCGGTTGAACGACCGGACCCTGCAGTACTGGGTGCTCAACCGGATCGCCGTCGTCCACTCCGGGATGCAGGACTACGGCGTGGCGCACGATTTCCAGCTGCGGGCCCTGGTGCTGGTCGAGGGTCTCGACGAGGATGCCCGGTTCTGCATCATCAACAACCTCTCGGACAACGCGATCGGGCTCTCCCGGCAGATCCGCGAGACCGGCGACTGGGCGGGCGCCGACAAGGCCGTCCGGGACGGCCTGCAGCACGCCGAGACCGCCCTGGCGATGGCGGTGGCCAGCAAGAACACCTACCGCGAGGTGCTGGCCCTCGACAACAGCGCGATGCTGCTGGCCCTGGCCGGGGACCACGTCGGGGCACTGGCTCGGCTGGACGCCGCCCTGCGGCTCGCCGTCGAACGCGGGTACCACTCGCTGGAACTGGGCGGGCATTTTCACCAGGGCACCGTCCTGCTGCTGCAGGACCGGATGCCGGAAGCGATCCCGGTACTGGACGCCGCACTGAAGCGGGCGATCGAACTGGGCGAGCGGCCCATGCAACTGGAGATCCTGCTGGCGCTCTCCGAGGCGCTGGAGCGGACCGGACTGTTCGAGGCGGCCCTACGCCGCTACAAGCAATTCGTGGCCCTGGAGCGCCAGCTGCGCTCGGCCGTGGCGGCGACCCGGGCGCGGATGCTGGTCCATCTCGTCGACCTGGAGAGCGCCCGGCTGGATGCGGCGGTCGCCCGGAACGAGGCACTTCTGCACCGGGCGCGTACCCAGGAGCTGGAGGACGAGAATCGGGCCCTGGAGCGCCGGACCATGGACCTGGACCGCCGGGTCAACGAGGACGCCCTGACCCGGCTCAGCAACCGGCATCATCTGGAGGCCGAGCTGCCGCGGGTGTTCGTCGAGGCATATGCCCTGGCCCGGCCGCTGGCTGTGGTGATCCTGGACATCGACCACTTCAAGGACGTCAACGACAGCTTCGGGCACGCCATCGGGGACGCCGTCCTGATTCGGTTGGCGCAGTTGCTGACGAAGAGCCGCCGGGTCGGGGACTTGATCGGCCGGCTGGGCGGTGAGGAGTTCCTGCTGGCGTTTCCCGGGCTCGACGAGGGCGCCGCTGTCGATGTGTGTCAGCAGCTGCGTCGCAGCGTCGAGGCGGACGACTGGGAGGCGATCAAGCCCGGTCTACGGGTGACGGTCAGCCTCGGCGTCTGCGCCCGGTCGAACGAGAGCGACGTGAACGAACTGGTGGAGCGGGCGGATGCGGCGATGTACCGGGCAAAACGGGCAGGCCGAAATCGCGTCGAGTGGTTCAGCGGCGCGGAAGCCGACGGCTGACGTCAGCGATGCGACCGTGCTGGTCGCCGGGTACGACACCGGCCGTACACGTGTCAGGACACGAGTACCGGCGGCGTCGCACCCGGCAGGCGGAGGTCAATCTTCGGAAGCCACGGCCCGTCGAGCGTCGGCGTTGAGCACTCCCCAAGTGATCAACTGTTCGGCCAGAACGGCCGGTGGCACGTCATAGATGACGGCGAGGGTTCGCAGGTCGTCGGTGCGAATACTGAGCACCTTGCCGTTGTAATCCCCCCGCTGCCCCTGGATCGTCGCTGCGTATCGGGCCAATGGTCCGGCCTTCTCCGCTGGGACGGACTGCAGCCGCTCGAGGTCTAGGACCAACTTCGGCGGCGGCTCACTGCTCCCGGTCGGTGCGGCGTCAGGCAATAAAGCCTGCACCGGCACACCGTAGAAATCGGCCAGTTCGGCCAACCTCTGGACGGTGACCGCGCGGTCGCCCCGTTCGTAGGATCCGACTACGACCGCCTTCCAGCGACCCTCGGATTTCTCTTCGACCCCGTGAAGGGACAGCCCCTGCTGGGTACGGATCCCACGCAGGCGGGCGCCTAACGCCCTGGCGTAATCAGATGCCATAACCCTGATGGTCACGGAGAGTTACTGGTTTCGTCAAGCCAGATCGCCAAAGTTGTCTAAGGAAATCGCCACTCGGCGTAGGCGAACGGGTCTGCAGGCTCACGCCCGGTCACCGGCTGGTAGTGTCCGAGGGCTGAAACAGTACTGAAAGCAGCACAGACGACACATCCTTTAACGATCCGTCCCGTGAGGCGGAGAAGGAGGTCGACGTCATGTCGTCCGCACAACGCGCTACCGACCCACCAGGAACACACTCGCCGTCGCCGGTCGGTTCGCCGGCTCAACCCGCCGCCGATGCTCGTTCGGTGCTCGAAGCCGCCGAGATCTCCCGGGCGCTCAGCCGGATCGCGCACGAGGTGCTGGAACGCAATAAGGGTGCCGGTGGATTGATCCTGCTCGGCATCCCCACCCGCGGCGTCCAGCTGGCTCGCCGGCTCGCCCGTCGACTGGCCGAGATCGAAGGCACCCAGGTGCCGGTCGGCGCCCTGGACGTCACGATGCACCGGGACGACCTGCGCAGGCAGCCGATCCGCACGATCGGCGCCACCGACGTCCCGGACGGTGGGATCGACGACAAGGTCGTCGTCCTGGTGGACGACGTGCTCTACTCCGGGCGGACCATCCGGGCCGCCCTGGACGCGCTCTCCGATCTCGGCCGACCCCGCGCGGTCCGGCTCGCGGTGCTGGTCGACCGCGGCCACCGGGAGCTGCCGATCCGCGCCGACCACGTCGGCAAGAACCTGCCCACGTCCCAGCTGGAACGGGTCCGGGTGCACCTCAGCGAGGTGGACGGCGATGATTCCGTCTGGATCGAGGGCGGTTCTTGATGAAGCATCTCCTCTCCGCCGCGGACCTCGATCGGGACGCCGCGGTGTCGGTACTCGACGTGGCCGAGCAGATGGCCGCCACCCAGCAGCGCGAGATCAAGAAGCTGCCCACGCTGCGCGGACGGACCGTGGTGAACCTCTTCTACGAGGACTCCACCCGGACCCGGATCTCCTTCGAGGCGGCCGCCAAACGGCTCTCCGCCGATGTGATCAACTTCTCCGCCAAGGGCTCCAGCGTCTCCAAGGGCGAGAGCCTGAAGGACACCGCCCTGACCCTGGAGGCGATGGGCGCCGACGCCGTTGTCGTCCGGCACCCGGTCTCCGGAGCCCCGCACCGGCTGGCGCACGCCGGCTGGATCCGTGGTGCGGTGATCAACGCCGGTGACGGCACCCACGAGCACCCGACCCAGGCCCTGCTCGACGCGTTCACGCTGCGCCGACGGCTGGTCGGCGATGGCCAGGGGGACAGCTCGCTCGGCAGCTCACTCGGGCAGGACCTGAAGGGCAAGCGGGTCGCGATCGTCGGCGACGTGCTGCACAGCCGAGTGGCCCGCTCCAACGTGCTGCTGCTGCACACGCTGGGCGCGGAGATCGTGCTGGTCGCGCCACCGACGCTGTTACCGGTCGGAATCGGCTCCTGGCCGTGCAGCACCTCGTACGATCTGGACGATGTGGTCGGCGGCGGCCACGGCGATCTGGACGCGGTGATGATGCTCCGGGTCCAGCAGGAACGGATGAATGCCGCGTACTTCCCGAGTGTCCGGGAGTACTCACGACGCTACGGGCTGGACGCCAAGCGGGTGGCCGCACTGCCGGACCATGCGCTGGTGATGCACCCGGGACCGATGAACCGTGGGCTGGAGATCTCGGCCGAGGCGGCCGACTCGGCCCGCTCGACGATCGTTGAGCAGGTCGCCAACGGCGTCGCGGTCCGGATGGCGACCCTCTACCTACTGCTGTCAGGAGAATCCGCGTGAGCGTTCAGGGACACAGCGTGAGCCCCACTGGAGCGACCGGAACGTATCTGCTGCGTGGGGTGCGGCCGCTGGGTGCCGAGCCGGTGGATCTGCTGATTCGCGGCGGCGTGATCGCCGAGCTGGGCGCCAAGGTCGACGCGAGCGG
>Ga0307513_10000971_pt1 | contig 41481 bp, 30 predicted proteins | sample 15_EM_MG_FD_202174 | JGI IMG/M metagenome (GOLD analysis project Ga0307513, IMG submission 202174) | Populus trichocarpa ectomycorrhiza microbial communities from riparian zone in the Pacific Northwest, United States - 15_EM | ecosystem: Host-associated > Plants > Roots > Unclassified | place...
TGACGTTTGTGAACACAACTGCTATTGCATACCGCCAAAATTCAGCTTTTTTGCCCTGATCTTGGCATCATGCAATAGCAGTTGTGTTCACAAACGTCAGGACATTACGAGTACTCGTACTGGTATAGCGGGGACAATATTCCTCCCCCAATGAAATGCGATTATCGATACGTTGTCATGCGGCACGAAACCTTAAGCCTGCATCTCCCAGGCTTAGGTTTACCACCAAAGATTCGTTGTAGCTCTTGCAGTAGGCTTATGCGTATATCACATTGTAATATTAGAGCAGCAGGGGTACGGCAAAAGTGCAATTCCCTTCCTCGAGAAACAGAAATACACCGCGTTCTCCCCATCCCCTCTCTCATACAAATTCTGTCAGTAGAACGCTAGTTTTGCACTTTAGCTGCTTACTTAACTTACTGTCACACCGGAAATATGTGAGTGGCTGTTTGCTTTTTTTTTTTAACCCCGCACAGGGTGTGTGGCCTTGGTACTCTGAGGCCCCGAGGCCAATGTGGCTTCGATCTACTCGACAACCGACTCCGATTACCCGCAGGACTTGGCGATCTCCCACTCTACCCAGAAGATGATGGCTGGTATTCCGTTCTCGGACCATGGAAGGGCACCGATAACCCGGACGATGTTAACGAAGACAACCCGGAAGCCAACCTTGACATCCCTCCTGCTCCCGTGAATCCTCGAAGAAATACCCACCCAGATCCCACCCTCATATTCTGCGAATACCCCAAGTGCTCCGGCAACAGGTTAGCAATCCCCCTCCATTCTCTACCTCACTCTCACCGAGCGCCATACTAACATGTACTGCACCCCCCACAGCCGCCCCCACTCCTACGCTCCCGGTCAACTCATCTGCCTAGCTCCCGGTTGCTCCTCGCCCGGCACCTTCAAGACCAAGCAAGCCCTCACCAGACACTACCAATCTAAGCACCTGGACAACCGCGTGGATTGCCCTGTTGCGGGGTGCTTGTGTGTTGGAGATCGTGGGTTCAAGCGGGTTGATAACCTTCACGCTCACTTGTTGACCAAGCATGGTATTTCCCGTGCCAAGCCGCCGTATGGGAATTAGGTTCGTTGGTGTCGGAATTGATGGTATCGTTCGCGGTTGTCGTCTTCCCACATGCTTCCTGGTGATGGAATCGTCTTTCTCTTATAATCTCCTTTGTCTTCCCTGGTTCTTGTGGTATTCTCGATCTACCCCTTTCCCAATTTCCTCTCTACATTCTACCTAGCTACGGAATACCTTCCCACTCTTTTGTCATATCTTAGTGCCCCCAGTATCGATCTGTTTTATGACGAGAAAATATTTCTCTTTTTATCTTTTCTTTCTCTTCCCTCATTTGGTTCCCTTCCCTCTATCCTTCCACAAATCGCCCTCCGTGGCCGTCCATTTCCCATGACCCTCTTTTGGTTCCTTTAAATACGTCCAGTCATAGTTCAATATACAACCATTTCTCTCATTGCGCTTTGGTGAGCATATTGGTATTCCCGATCACTAGGAATTAATAACTGTCTCCATAGAGGTGTTCTAAATGGGCGGAACTGTACTAGAATGCCCAAATCAGAGGACTAACCTAGACAGCGAAAGGAACATCGCTCCCGTAAAAAACCATAGACCGCAATTATCACAAAGGACGACGGGCCCTAAAACCTGAGATATTCTAGAGGGACCGTAGCGGTAGAGTGGCCACTATGGATGACTATGAGGACTACAGGTGAAGACTGCTAACCTACCAGGCTAGATAGCAGGGGACTATCCGTAATAGTAGATCACAGTGAGTTACATAGACTCCCGATAGTATAATCATCCCCGTAGTAGAACGTTGTATTAGTAGCAGAGAGGAGCGCATGCAACCGGAAGCACACATGATGGTGGAACACAGAAGTGTGGACTGGCGAACGTTCTAGGGCATGAACTGACGTATGGTTACACACGTAGAGTTTCCAACCTTTCATTACTTAAGGTGAACCGTAGCTTGCAACCTCCATAGAGAATACGCACCAAAACTTCTTTCTCCTATTAGCTTCGCCCCCCCCCCCCCCGATTGTGCCGTCACCTCCATCATTATCCAGGAGATATCAATGTTACAGCGAATCACTAGCGCTTTGTAATATAATCGATAGCGTAACCCTAGTATGGTGCCGGGCATTTGAAATCAGCCCTCATGGGTAATTCATTTTGCTTACATAATACACATAAATAGTGGCGCTTGGCAAAAGTAACTTCGAAAATGACCATACATGGGTAATTCGGAATTTTACTATCTCCACTGATATTGCTTTGATTGAAAATTGGAAAACATAGAATTAAAGAGGAGTGTCTTCTGAACACTTATATGAAGCCACATCTTCTCAAAGATGTGGTGGTGGTTGAAAATTTTCGAGAATTATTCTTGTGTTAGTTTTCGGTTGATTTCAAGTGCCCGGCACCATACATTAACAACAACGGCCACATATCTAGAATTCATTATCTCTCGCATAAAGGACAATCAAAAAATAATCCGGAACTCAGAGGACGAAATAGCCGCTGGGAGAGAAGCAAAAAGGTCATGGAGAAGAGAAGGGAAGAGAAGAAACCTAAGGGAACGGAAGAGAAGATATCAGATGAGGTTAGGTGGAGAAAAAAAAAGGGGTGGACGTTCTTGTGGGGAAAGTGGGGGATGAGAGATGTAGACATTAGAATGTGAAAGTCTTTCTGAGTTGTGTACCTAATAATGCTTGTTTTCCTTCTAAGTGCGAAGATAGAATCAACTTCTTCTCCAGACATCCTCCCCCGATTTTAGACCTCCGGCTATGCAGATGGTTTTTTGGTTTTCTTGAAAAATGTTGCATTTTGGAGTATCGGAATTGTTTTAATAGTCTAGAAGGATTCAAAAGTCGATTGTAGACTTCTACTTGCAGAATGTAAGAACATCTCAAGTTAGGATCCCGGTAATTAATTGACCACCTCGCAAGGGCATTGGAGTTACCTCTCGTGTTAAGGTCTCCTGTATTTTCCTTTCATCTTGTCACACCTAATCGGTCAAGATTCATCTTTCAGCAGTGTTTCTCTCCACAGCACAAAGCGCCAGCAGGACAATCCATACATCCGGCATAACTCAGTATAGACTTCAGATTTGGGATATGAGGAATAGTTGTATGCAAGTCAGGATCTTAACTAAGGTTCACGGTTTACCCTTGTGAGGGTTTATTAGATGAAACAAACCAGCCAAGCATCGCCGGTTCACTAGTCATGCTATTCTACAGGCCACTCGATGCAGACTCCGCCATTTTCTCATAAGGTTTCCAACAGAATCAAACTAATCTTACCACTAACCGGGCCGAAATTGAAGCCGTAGAAGCGGTACACAAGTGTGCCATACCGGCCAGGCAAAAGCAGAAATCGTCACTAGTAATTAATCTCTGCTCGTGGCCGTCCTGCTTCGCCAATGGCACACAATACTCAAGTAGGGTGTGCGCAAAAGTCTGTCGAATTTCTCTCTCATAGGTCGAGCTTGTATGTGAGTGGAAGCCTCTAAGAACACATAATCGCTAGATTCCTTGATAATTTTGTGAAGGAAAAAAGTCTGTCGAACTCTCGGCAACTGGCTTGAGCAAATTCTGGCTTCTTGGTGGCCCAGAAGGCATAGAGCCAATGCGGGAGGTTTAACAGACTTACCCACAACCCCCGGTACTCGCAGTGGTGCGGCGGGGACTGTATTCCTTCACCCCATGAAATGCGATTATCAATACGTTGTAAGCTAGTGCGAAGGCTTAAGCCTGCATCTCGCATGCTCGTGTTCACCACCAACGATTCGTTGTAGCTCTTGCAGCTGCAGGCTTATGCATATATCACATCGACATATCAGAACAACAGGGGTACGGCAAAAGTGCAATTCTCTTCCTCGAGAAACAGAAATACACGGCGTTCCCCCCCTCCCCTCTCTCACACAAACTTTGGTCGGGAGACGCTAGTTTTGCACTTTGGCTGCTTACTTAACTTACTGTCACACCGGAAATATGTAAGTCGCTTTTTGCTTTTTTTTTTAACCTCGAGTCCGCACCTGCAGGTTACGGGTGCACCCTGAAACTTCACCCCACCCTGAAACTTCACCCCACCCTGCAACTTCGCATCACCCTGCGACTTTCAATTGGCTGTGTGGTTTCGATGGACTTGGCAACCGCCTCGGTTTGCCTGCAGGACTTGGCAACCTCCCACTCTACCCAGAGGATGATGGATGGTATTCCGTTCTCGGACCATGGAAGGGCACCACCGATAACCCCGACGATGTTAACCAAGACAACCCAGAAGCCAACCCTGACATCCCAATTCCTCCGGTAAACCCTCCTAGAAACACCTGCTCGGATCCTACCCTCATATACTGCGAATACCACAAGTGCTCCGGCAACAGGTCAGCAATCCCTCTTGATCCTCTACCTCACTCTCACCAAGAGCTATACTAACTTGTACTCTACCCTCCTACAGCGGCCCCCACTCCTGTGCTCTCGGCCAGTTCACCTGCCTGGCACCCAATTGCTCCCGGTCCGACCCTTTCAAGACCAAGCAAGCCCTCAACAGACACTACCAATCTAAGCACCTCAATGCCCGTATAGATTGCCCAGCTGCCGGGTGCTTGTATGTTGGAGATCGTGGGATCAAGCGGGCTGATAATCTTGCCGCTCACTTGTTGAGCAAGCATGGTATTTCCCGTGCTAAGCCGCTGTATAGGAATTAAGTTTGTTGCTGTCATGATTGTTGGTATCGTTCGCGGTTGTTGTCTTCCCACCTGCTTTCCTGATGATCGAATAGTCTTTCTCTTATAAACTCCTTTGTCTTCCCCGGTCTTTGTGATATTCTCTATCTACCCCTATCCCAATTTCCCCTCTACATTCCACCTAGCTGCGGAATACCTTCCCATTCTTTTATCATATCTTAGTGCGCCCTGTATCTATATGTTTTATCACAAGAAAATATTTCTATTTTGATTTTTCCTTTCCCCCCCTTCACTTAGTTCCCTTTCCTCTATCCTTCCACAAATCGCCGTCCGTGGCCACCCACGTCCCTTGACCCTCCTTTGGTTCCTTTAAATACGTCTAGTCATAGTTCAATATACAATCGCTTCTCTCCTTGCACTTCGCGAGCGTATTGATATTCCCAATCATCAGGAATTGATAATTGTCCACTATACATAGCAGTGTTTTAAATGGGTGGAAGGCTCCTAGAATGCCCAAATCCCGGGACTAGCCCGGACAGCAAAAGGAACGTCTCTCCCATAAAGAACCATAGATGGCGATTATCACAAAGGGCGACGGACCCAAAAACCTAAGATATTCTGGAGGGACTGTAGCGGTAGAATTGCCACTGTGGATGACTATAGGGACTACGGGTGAAAACCGCTACCAGGGTGGATAGCAGGGGACTATCGGTAATAGTGCGTCACAGTGAATTACAGAGACGACTACCGATAGTATAACAATCTCAGTAGTAGAAGATTGTATTAAGAACAGAGAGGAAAGCAGGCAACCGGAAGCACACGTGATGGAGGAACACAAAAGTGTGGACGGATGAACGTTCTACGGCATGAACAGATGTATGGTTACACGGTAGAGTACTCAACCTTTCACTACTAAAGGCGAACCGTGGCTAGCAACCTCCATAGAGAATACGCACCACAACTTCTTTCTCCTATTAGCTTCGCTTACGCGATTGTGCCGTCACATCCATCAATATCCAGGAAATATCAAAGTCACGACGAACGGCCGGCGCTTTGAAATGTAATTCATAGCATGACCCTAGTACATTAAGAACAACGGCCACATATCTAGAATTCATTATCTCTCGCTTAAAGGACAATCAAAAAATAATCCAGAACTCAGAGGACGAAATAGCCGCTAGGAGAGAAGCAAAAAAGTCCGGGTGAAGAGAAGGGAAGAGAAGAAACCTAAGGGAATGGAAGAGAAGATATCAGGTGAGGTTAGGTGGAGAGAAAAAGGGGCGGGCTTTCTTGTGGGGAAAGTGGGGATGAGAGAGGAAGACATTAGAATGTGAAAGCCCCCCCGAGTTGTGCACCTAATAATGCTTGTTTTCCTTCTAAGTGCGAAGATAGAATCAACTTCTTCTCCAGACATCCTCCTCCGATTTCAGACCTCCGGCTATGCAGATGCTTTTTTGGTTTCCTTGAAAAATGTTGCATTTTGGAGTATCGGAATTGTTTTAATAGTCTAGAAGGATTCAAAAAAGTCGATTGCAGACTTCTACCTGCGGAATGTAAGAACATCTCAAGTAGTATCCCGGTAATTAATTGACCACCTCGCAAGGGCATTGGAGTTACCTCTCGTGTTAAGGTCTCTTGCATTTTCCTTTCATCTTGTCACACACCTAATCGGTCAAGATTCATCTTTTAGCTGTGTTTCTCTCCACAGCACAAAGCGCCAACAGGAAAATCCACACATCCGGCATAACTCAGTATAGACTTCAGATTTGGGATGTGAGGAATAGTGGTATGCAAGTCAGGATCTTAACTAAGGTTCACGGCTTACCCTTGTGATGATTTATTAAGTGAAACAAACCAGCCAGGCATTGCCGGTTCTCTAACCATGCTATTCTACAAGGCCACTCGATGCAGACTCCCCCATTTTCCCATGGGGTTCCCCACAGAATCAAACTAGTCTTGGCACTAACCGGACCCAAATTGATGCCGTTGAGGCGGTCCACAAGTGCGCCATATCGGCCAGGCAAAAACTCAAATCGTCACCAGTAACCAATCCCTGCTTGTGAACGTCTTGTTTCGCCGGTAGCACACAATACTCAAGTATGGCGTGCGCAAAGGCTTGTCGAAATTCCCTCTCATAGGTCGAGCTTGTATGCGAATAGAAGCCTCCAAAAACACATAATTGGTAGATATTCCTTGATAATTTTGTGAAGGAAAAAAGTCTGTCGAACTCTCGGCAACTGGCTTGAGCAAATCCCGTCTCTTCCTCTGAGTGGCCCAGAGGGAGTGGAGCCCATGAGGGGACGTTTAACAGACTTACCCACAACCCCCGGTACTCGCAGTGGTACGGCGGGGACTATATTCCTCCACCCAACGAAATGCGATTATCAATACGTTGTAAGATACTCGAGTACGTTGTAATACAGTAAGAAACCTGAAGCCTGCATCTCGCATGCTCGTGTTCACCGCCAACTATTCGTCGGATCTCTTGCAGCCGCAGGCTTATGCATATCTCACATTGTAATATTAGAACAACCGGGGTGAGAAAAAAGTGCAATTCCCTCCAGCGTGGAACAGAAATACACCGCGTCCCCCACCATCCCCTCTCTCATACAAATTTTGGTCGGAAAACGCAGTTTTGCACTTTAGCTGCTTACTTAACTTACTGCCACACCGTAAATATGTAAGTCACTGTTTGCTTTTTTTTTTTAACCCGCGCAGGAAAAGTAAGCGAGGCTTCGATCTACTCGACAACCGACTCCGATTACCCGCAGGACTTGGCGATCTCCCACTCTACCCAGAAGAAGATGGATGGTATTCCGTTCGTGGACCATGGAAGGGCACCACCGATAACCCCGACGATGTTAACCAAGACAACCCGGAAGTCAACCCTGACATCCCTCCCGCTCTCGTGAACCCTCCAAGAAACGCCCGCCCAGATCCCACCCTCATATTCTGCGAATACCCCAAGCGCTCCGGCAACAGGTTTGCCCCCCCTCTTTCCCCTCTACTCTACTCTCACAGAGGGCCATACTAACCAGTACTCTACCCCCCCCCACAGCGGCCCTCACTCCCGCGCTCCTGGTCAACTCATCTGCCTAGCTCCCGGTTGCTTCTCGCCCGGCCCTTTCAAGACCAAGCAAGCCCTCACCAGACACTACCAATCCAAGCACCTGGACAACCGCGTGGATTGCCCAGTTGACGGGTGCTTGTATGTTGGAGATCGTGGGTTCAAGCGGGTTGATAACCTTCACGCTCACTTGTTGACCAGGCACGGTATTTCCCGTGCTAAGCCGGCGTATGGGAATTAGGTTCGTTGGTGTCGGGGTTGTTGGTATCGTTCGTGGTTATTGTCATTTTATTTGTTTTCCCGATATCGTAGTCTGCGTATTCAATATGATGAAATGTTAAAGTTTTTAAAATTTTGATCGTGGGCATCTTGATAGAGTGCTAGTACTGCGCGGCTGTAAAAATGTAGTAATGTGGTAGCGAGTAAGATACAGTAAGGCAAGTAGAGTAAATGGCCAACCAGCCCACCCAGCTAGGGAAAAAATAGTAGGCAGGATAACGGAATAAGAAGTGAGCAGTAAAGGAATTTTTAAAGTTACAATTATTTTTACACCACCTCTATCCCATGCTATCCCTAATCACTCGTTCGCAAAGACAAACTAGCCACCCCCCCAGCCACCTAATAACGGTCTTGTCTCACCGTCATCCCCTTTACCCCTCCACCTCCTATCTTTCCCCCTCCTCTTCTCCTTCCCATTGCTCTCGCTGCCGCTGCCACTTTCATCGCTACCACTACTAGTAGTTTCAATCACAGTCTTCGGCACACCACTAACATGCTCCACACGCTCGATAAGACTCCCACTCCTGGCAATGCGCTTCTTGGCACTCCCGGTGCGGGAGGCGTTCTCCGTGTCGGGGCCCTCCTCGTACTCGCCTTTGGAGTTTGGCTTCTTCAGGAGGAGCGCTGAGTCGGAGGTTGTGGCCCAAGGGTTGGCAAGTAGTGCGCCGTTGTTGCCGACGTTACCACCGATTGGCGAATTCTCGCCGCTAGGGAGAGCAATTGTTGGTGAGGCGGTGCGGAGCTCGTGTGCTTGGATCACCTGGCCGAGGCCCTCGCCCGGCGATACGGGCAGGCGGATGTGCTCGTCTTGGTTCCCGGCGGGTTTGATCTTGACGGCCTTGTATTTTGTAGACTTGGGGTTTCCGGCCAGGTTTGCGGGCCCGAGGAACTTTAGTTGCGGGAGGACGTTTTCTGGGATACCAGAGAGGGAGGCATGTTGGTTTGAGCGACGGACAGCGGTTGGTGGGTAAGGGTGGTTAGGATCGCTATCGCTGTGTGGGGTCGAGTTTGTGCTTCGCGGGTCACCGTCGTGGATCAGAAGATCCTCCGGCTGTTTGCTGTTAGGGCCGATGGGATAGTTGGTTGACTCCGGGGCGGCGACCGAGGCTGCAATGTTGGTGGCGGCGGAGACGACTACCTCATTGAGGGAGGGGAAATGGGTAGAAATTGAGCGGCGGGATAGCGGAGAAGGGTTAATCCGACGGATAGCTTTGTGAACGTCTATAAAGACGTCAGACTCATCGATAATTTCTCTATTCCAAATTAGCACATATCAAAGCGATTAAACCACCGGGTAGCCTACTCTCCGATTAATTCCTCGATAACATCCTCCAAAGTGACAACTCCGAGCGCGCCGTGATTCTCACCGGGAGAATCGCTCACGAGAACCATGTGGCTCTTACCCTCCTGGAAGAAATTCACAATATCCAAACAGCTAGTCTCCTCCCTGGTCTCCGGTAACGTAGCCAGAGGGAATTCCCCCACGCGCTTCTCATCCTCCGGGTCATAAGTGATCAAGATCTTAACCAGCAACATGCCAACGAAATTGGTCGGTTCTCCAGGGGCGTGAATGGGAATCCTAGAATAACCAGCCGAAAGTATCCGATCCATAGCCCGCTCGTCGAGAACCGTATCCGAAGACATCGTGAACACATTCTTAATAGGCGTCATGATCGAACCGACCGGTTTATCCTTCAAGTCCAGGACCGCCGAAATAATGGTGACCTCATCCTGATTCAACCTCTCCGAGGGCGACGGGCCAAGGTTCTTGTGCAGCGTAACAAGCGTCTTCAATCCCGCCTTCTTGTAAACCGTCCCGTGATCCTCCCCGAGAATGTAATCCAGCAACAGCGCGGTCGGATACGCAACCGGGTACATGAGGTACATCAGCCCGAGCACGAACGGCGACAAGTAAGCCCCGATACTCAATCCGTACCTCACACAAACAGACTGGGGGATAATCTCTCCGAAAATGACGATAAGAACGGTGGAGGACAAGACAGCAGGCCATCCGCCGCCAAGACTCCTATCTAGAACGATCGGTAAGGTCTCGTTGGTGATGACGTTGCTCAACAGGAGAGTGACAAGAACCCAATGCTTTCCGCGCTGCAGCAAGCGTAAAACCTTCTGCGCGTGAGCCTTCTCGGCACCTTCCCCGGACTGCTCAATCACCTGTAAGTAGATCTCGTCCTGACCCATCAGGCCCAGGGTCAGCCCAGCAAAGATACCGCCCAGGAGGACGAGGAGGACAGCTACGCCGACATTAACCCAGAATCCGCTCGATTCGGGATCGCCTTGTTCGCGCTTGGACAACGGGTAGGAGTGTAGACGCGGTAAGGATGTCGTAAGGAGCAGGGCGACTCGGGCGAGACCCGCTAAGGGTGATCTGGCCGGTATCGCCATCGCCGGGCGGGTGTTGTTGTGAAGAGAAGAAGGAAAAAAAGTGGGAAAAAGGAAAGGGAAAGGGAAAGAGAGGAATGAGCGATTAGATAGTTGTTGTCACAGGCGGTCAGTTGGTGGTTGGGATTACCGGTATCTTGGTTTCTCTTTCTTGCCTGTGGGTCCAAATGTGGCTATGGTGGCGGATGCTTATCTCTTGTGGCTTTGCATGAGTTGGCTAATCAGACTTTCTATGGGATACTATCAGCCGCTCGGGTGTCCCGGCTCGCTGGGTAGAAAATCAGCTGCCCACCACACCACTCCCACAACTCTGGCATTTAAAAACCATAGAGATGGGTTTCTGGAGAAACGTGCTCTACAATACACGGCGACTGCCGAACTATGAAACTCAATTACCAAACCAACCGATAAGGAATTTGTTCTAATGATACAGCAAACATAATATCTACCGTACCGGACGGGTGACACAACGCTGTACCCCACCGCAGCTATTTTCACAAGTTTACATAAACGTGCAACTGCCGTACAAGCATACAGATGTCCAGCCTTTCTGTCAGGGTATTACAGGAAAACCTCTTCCCACTCACAATCGCTCTAACTAACCACAACATTCTATAGCAATACGACAAAATGAAAAATGAAAAAGAGTCTACTTCCTCGGTAACTCCTTAAACACCCTCTTCAAGATCGCCTTGCTCTAAAGTACCCCACCGGAATCAGTCCTGTGACTATCGCGCTCGCGGGAAACCCCCTCGGTAACATGGGAAGAAAAAAACATACCTTATAAAGATTGACAAGCCTCAACCGTTCATCATCCAAATGCGCTTGATCACTCGCCTGTCCGCACGGAAGATGCGCCGCCGGAGCCCCAAACTCTTTTTCCAAAAACCTCGCAGTGGGGATACTCCCGCCTTCACGGATGTACAGTGGTCTAACCCGCTCCTCGTTCCCCTCAGACCACTCATCCATAACAGCCTCTTCCAATGTTCTAAAGGCGTCGTTCTCGGGGTCTCCCAGCCAGGGCTCCGCTTCGTGGTCTATGGTGATGTTGAGCTTGTTGTAACTGCCGAACAAGGAGTACTCGCTGCGCAGGTACGAGACTAATTGGTCTTTTATTACAGATAGCTCCTGGTCTGGGACAATGCGGAGGGATATCGAAGCCGACGCCGCACGGGGGATGATGGTCGCGTTTGATGGGCCCGAGACGGAGACTTTGTGGATTGTTAGCGATGGGAAGCGCCATTTTGACATCAGATGGTCCTTTATCTGGGCCGCGGATAGGTGGGACCAGTCGGGTTTGTCGACAATGGCGTCGGTGATGGCGGTGTACATTTCTTCTTCAGCGGGGGTGATAGGGCGGACGGGCTCGGAGAATCCTGTGGACAATATAATTAACAAATACCCCAGCATACTCGCAAAATGGAATCTCACCAGGAATCAAAACCTTCCCGTCTGGGGAGGTCAATTTTGCCAATAGGTTTACCAGGTCAATCGTAGGCTCTCGGTTAAGTCTACTACCTTCAACACCAGAATGTAGATCCGGCTTATCACTCTCTACTACCACGGTAGCATGGATTACCCCTCTAAGGCCGTAAGTTAAGCACGGAACATCATCGTCAAGCCAGTAGCTGTTGGCTAAGAGAATCCAGTCTACATCACCAATAAGCTCCTTATTTCTCCTAACGGCATCAACAAACCCTCTGCTTCCACTTTCTTCTTCCCCTTCAATAAGGAACGTAATGTCGGCCCCTAGCTCCTGCTCCTGTACTAATTCGCTGGCGGCAAACAGCGCAGCGAGGCAAGGACCCTTGTTATCCGATACTCCGCGACCATACAGATATCCGTTCACCCCCGTTAATTCAAATGGTCGCGTTTGCCATCCAGCCTTAGCGCTCTCGGAAGCAGATATCACGTCGTAATGGCCGTAGAACAGTATGGTTTTCCCTTTGCTCCTGCCCTTCGTTCCGCAGCCGCCAAATCTCGCGTGAACGATCGGGTTTCTGCCCTCTTCCGATGGCAGGAGCGTGGCCGTAGCGCCATACCGCTTAAACAATTGCTTGAGGTAGGTTGCCCCTCGACGACAGTCTTCGGCATAGCTAGGATCGCTGGAAACCGTACGGAAGGAAACTAGCTTACTTAGGGAGGAAAGGAGCTGGTCATTCTGAGATTTCAAAATCTGAGATTCCAATTGTTCGAGAGCGGAAGCGTCCCAGATTGCGACACAGTCGTCATTACCGCCGGTAATGTAGATCAGTCTCCCATGACGCTTAGTCGCAGCAGAAGCCAATATCAATCCAGAGTGAGACTGCCAGCGACTCATATGTTCGAAACGTTGATTCCATTTCTATTAATGTTATCGTCAGTGCGTGCCGGGTATAAATGAAGCGGGATAATACCCTCGAATACCCACTAGCACTCCCGCTAAAGATGCAATTGCCCATCACACACATGGTCAAGACATCGTCGCAATGGGTCTTGAGACTACGAATCAATTGCATGGTGTCCAAATCCCAGATGCATATCTCGCCGTCGGTCAACCCGCAGTAGAGCATTGTGTCATTGATCGCCATACTTAACACTCCAGAATCACCCGCGCTTAAAGTCTTGACATCTTTGATCGCGCTCATTACCGGATCAAGGGCCCATAGCTTGACCACCCCGTCCCCACCCCCGGAGAGCAGCATCTCCCCTCCGGCACCCTCTATTTCCGACCCGGATGGAAGTGTGATGAGAAGCATGCAATAGACATACCCGTAGTGAGCATACTGTACAATATTCTCGGGAGCAACCTCCAACAGCCTCGAGCTCGGTGGCACAATCTTTGACGCAGGTCTAGGTGTGGTCCTTCCGCCGGGGCCTTTAGAATCAAAGAATCGGTGGTTGCGATGCGAGGGGTGAGATGTCAAAGTAGGCCTAGGTCGCGAATCTTTCACTTTCAGGTCATACCACTAAGTCGCGATAAGTCAATCGCCGCTCACCCAGGTAACGAGGGTGCAGTTACCTGAATACTAGTATTCTGCGCACCAAAGTACGCGGTTTGGAGCGCCGAGGAATAGACAACGCAGAATACATCGCCGACGTCGAAAGTAGAATAAATACTGTAAAGGTTCTCGAAGGTTTTCGCATTCCATACCTGGAAACACAGTCAGTGCTCCAAACCTAACCCTCATATCCGGCGAAAACACCCGATCGACATACATTGACAATTGCATCACCAGCACTGGAGAACAAAGCTGATCCATCGCCCGAGAGGTAAAGGCATAGTACACTCCCCTGATGCGCCTGAATGCTCTTGACAAGTTGAAAAGTCTCAATCGACCACACCTATCATCCATTTGCCGTCAGTTCATCTCTATGCCCCGCAACACCAAGGTGGGGGGAAAAGAAAAACGCCAACCAAAATCTCCCCGCTCTGACTGCCTGCATAAATCAAGTTATCGGATACACAAAGTGATAAGATGCTCCCATCATGCTTAACCCGATGCAACAGTGTGGGTATCTCCCCCTCAATAGCCCCTCCCCCCCCCTCCTTCCCTTTTCCGACCGGAGGATTAATCGGGAAGCCAGAGCTATCTATTTGCAAGGATTTAAGCTTAAGTTAGGCTAAGCGAGGCTCTCAAACAACGGTGAAGGGAAAAAAGAAAAGAACAAGCGAATCAGTAAACACACTTACCGAGGAAGCGAGGTAGCGGGGTGCCCGCTCGGCTCCCATTGTTCGGAGAGAATGCTGGTAGACCGCTCATAATTAATGGACACTGGTCGTGGTTCTTGTAAGGAGCTCTGTTGCTAATGCTGCGTGGGCAGACGGGCGTTGTTGTTGCTACGTGTTGTTGGTGGGTCGGACGAACCGGGATGGTGGAAGGCATCGCGAAAAGCACGTTATTGGCTGAGACTTTCTCCGGAGCTCGATAATTGACCGGGGAGCGGGTACAAGCGATTGTGATACCTACCTGGAACGGTAAGCAAAAGTAGAGGGCAAAAGCAAAAAAGAATTCTAGCTTAGATTCAGAGCGGAGTTAGCTCTATAGGACAGGTACAAGTAGGTAATCAAAGGGAAGTGAAAGGAAATACGAGGATCTTAAGTACAAGTACCATAGAAAGGGGATTAAGGGAAGATAGGTCCGAGTTGAGTCTCCCTCCGATGGTGTAGCGGGCGGGGGCGGCGCTGTCGCCGAGCACGGTACCCGTAAATGCGTAAAAAAAGCTCCTATCGCATGAGCCCTAGATTATTTAAAACACCGTTACTCTGTCCGGCGGTCATAACATCGTAGGAGCAACGCTACCAGGAGAAGTAGTACAAGCATCCTGTGAGACAATCAAAGAGATAACTTTCACCCAAACCATGTGGTTCACTCATCTCCATCATCTACACCGTGCCCCAGTTTTTTTCTCTACACTTTTCTTCTCCCCGGCATGAGTCTCCCTCCCCATCCGAGAGGAACCCCTTAGATGAAAACCAAGCCGAGAGGGAAATTGGAACCGCAGACGAGTGACGTGCGGTGTTTTAAGTACCTCGGAAGCTGTGGCAAATTGGCGCAATTCCGGGTGGCATTACGGAATTGAATCAAACTTTTGGGGGATGTCTCACGGGAAAGATCCAGGATCTCAGGGGATCGGTTGGCTGTGGCGTTTTGATTGAGCCGGTGCATGACAGTGGATTGGGATTTCGCGGTTGTGTAAGTAAGTTTGCACGAGACGGACGGGCGGTCACGGGAGGGGTTTGAGCTTGCAACTACCGGCAACTTAAATTACCCGTACAGATTCGGCGCCCCCCTTGCATCCACATGGGCCGATCTCGCTCTTTCTTGTTCTGGCAAAACGTCATTGACTCTGCAGCACCGATGGCTTCACGTTGATCTGCGGGAGTTCCGCTCGCTATTACCCGGAGGGCCCGCACCGCGTGCATGCGTCCCGCTGTGAGCCAACTTATCCAAATACCGGTACCGGACAGACATTGCAAGAAGCAGTGATCTTGCATCTGCCTCATATCGTAGATGAAATCTAGAATTGAGGGGCAGAAACCTGAAAGACTGCAGTTATTCACGTGATGCACTCAGCCGGGAAGCTTATCAGATGATCTTCCCGAGCCGCAGAGTCAGCGTCAACCCTAAACCTCGCTAACCTTGCAACAACGGACCGCCCCAACTTATTTCTAGCGACCATAGCGGTTACCGGTACTCGTAGATCGATAGCCAAATTCTGGGTAGTAGATTTTGCTTCCTTTATTAAGCTTGCCGCTCATGTTCTTCGGCGGTCTCAGAGCAGTATTGGTTGGAGTTAAAGCGTTGCAATATTAGTAAGGGTTGGTGGATGCTCTGATGGAGTTAAGCGAAGTTGAGGGTGGACTGTGCGGCTCTGGCAGGAGGAGTGAATCGCTTTGCTCGATGTGGATTTTATTTTAAATTCTCACTGCCCGGGGGTTTTTTTTTCGAGGGCAACCTAACGTACGGTGCTATCGAGGATATCTACTACTCCCTTTCCCATTACCTAAGCCAATACACCAATCAATTATGAGCTCGGTTGTCCTGCTCGGGTGTCACACAAATAGTCGCTAGGAGGGCTGAGGTGGTGGAACCTTTCGCTAAATTTTAGGTTTACCGCATATCATACCTACGAGCCATCTATATAAGCGATCTGTGAGCTATGACTGCCCTTAAAAATATACAAGTAACCGCGATGTGTTGCGCTCGGCAAAAAAAGCACTGCTCGGGCCACTGCCCTGCGCAATATTAGAAGACCCTAGGAACTAAAGCCAGCGAGCTTAAGCTCACCATGTATGATAGACCATTATTGAGGGAGCATGGGGCAAGCCCATAGGCTCCGGCTTTTGGTTGATACAACTGTACGGTATGCGTAGTATGATTACTTATCCGAAAACCATAGTATTAGGCGATCAATACATAATGTAAGCCACAACCTCAAATTCTAGAAGAAGTTTGATACTCCGGCCGAATGCAAATTGAGTATCATACTGTGTATAGTAGTAGAGTAGGTTCCAAAGTTCTAGGCTGGCAGGATACGTTAGGTGAGGTCGAATGAGAGTTACCTTAAAGGGCAAGCGGGTTGGTTGAGCGAAAATCTGGACATGCCAGCTGCTTAGACTTTTTTCGATATATCATAACCGAGTGCCCAGCTTTAGCCGAGTCTCGGGAAGGTGAAGCCCCAGCGCTGCTCAATGTGAGGCTGGATTTAGCCTTGTAGGGGGGTTACAGGAAGAGAGGAAGACAATCGAGAGGTTTTCTGCCCTTGTAGCCAAACTTCCAATTCACTTGAAGATTTTGCCTTTTATAAGAGGGTCCACGTTGGGATCGTGGAATTGATTTTTACTAAGATTAAAATTTGATAGTTTTTATTATTGTTTGCTTGCTGTTCCAGGAGTGTGTGTTAAATTTCTTTGGCGTAGGTGGGTTTTGTAGACCATACCCCAGGGTGCTTGCGGGGATTTTCCTGCTTCTACTAATAAATTCAACGACTTGAGACGAAAAGAAAATAGTATGATGGCAGACCATGTTATTGATCACAGCATGCCGGAAGGCCTTTAGCTGTGTATTTGTAACCTGTAGCCCTCACGGAATCCTATGTTTCTCACAGCAAAAGTCACCCATTTCCCAGTCATGACATCGGCGCTGTCGTTGTCGCTTTCAGAGTGGAGTGACTCTACCGTTGGCTATCATTGATTAGTGTTTGTAACTCTCCTTCTTTTAAGGACATGTCTATCTCTACGGTATAATACTCGTATGATAAGTTAAATATTTAATAAATATTACGGTACGGCATTGCAACCCTCGGTCTCAGGCGAAAAAAAATCCAAAAACGACAGGACGAATATTTGTTCATGTAGCGATCAGATGTGAAATACCCAGCTGGCGTAGGGGTCAACATGTCAAGAAACAATTAACCTCTTGTGCGATTAACATGAGCCCCGGAGTTTGGTTCCCGCTCAAACTGGGTTATTATTGAATGATCCGTCACATCGGGCGTAGGAGATCTGGGGAACCCTGCCCTACGGGAACTGGGAGACTGAAGACCTTAGCCTTCAATAGGGCTGTGGCGCAAACCAAATCTGCTGCGAGGTGGTAGAATCCGGCTCTGGACCTCACTTATAGAGGGGGAGGAGACCTGCGATCGGCGGTGCAGGAGAACAAATATGAAGCAAAATCTTTTTAATACTTTTTATATTTCTTTTCTTTTCTTTTCTTTTTGAAAAGAAAAGGCGGCTTTGCTTCCTTTGATTTTAGGGAAAAGATCAACTGCCGATCCTGAGTACTGTGTAGATTATGTTGGGGGAAGGAGGGGTGGGTAGTTGGATGTGTGATCAGGCGTGACGAACTCCCACTTCTCGCCATGGTTGTTTTGCGGACAGCTGGGTGAGACATGGCGGTAGAGCTTGTATGGCCTTTCTATGATTGATAAATATGGTACGGTGCCACCTCCAACTACCAAAGGAGCCTGATGCCATCGCCGAATATAAGCTCGGTACTGCCTATAGTAGAACACAGCGCTTTGGAGGTTCTAGACTGGCAGGGTAAGTTATATCAGAGAAGGCCGAACAAGGGTTCCTTTAGAGGGCAAACGAATTAGTCGGGAGGGGGGGGGGGAACCGGGATACACTATGGAAGTGCTGTCGCATGTCGACTTATACCTTTCGACATATAATAATCGAGTGCCTAGCTTAGCTGAGTTTGGGAAGGAGGAGACCCAGAGCCGATTAAGGTGAGCCGTGAAACCCAGGTATCCAGCGGGCCCGGCTAAGGATGTGGACGGGGGGAGTAGAAGTGCTTGAAAGGATGGCCGGGACAGACGGGAGCGGGCTATAGGTATCTCTTATTGCAATATCTACCGAGCCCCTCGGGAGACATGTGGGCCCTACGGGTAATTGGCGGGGACTACTAGTTTAATCTGAGAGAGGAGAGCAGGGGGGAGGTGTTGCATTGCACTCGCTAGTCATGCATGTCACTCTATGGTTGAATTGAGGGTTGTCACTCTTGGTGCGATTTTCCTCGCGATCTGGAATGTAATCTTTGGGCCGGATTGGGGAATTAATTTTATAATGACACTCGGGGGGGTCACGGTACATTGTTGGCGGTGGGGCGGCATTGTGTATGGGCTAATTTACCTTACGCACATTTAAATACCCAGGGGGCATTCACATCTCCAAAGCTAATAATGCCGTCGTGAACTAGAGGGTGAAGGTGAGGAATGGGAGTGAACTCTGGAGGTTTATATCTAGTATTTCTTTTCTTTTCCATGGAAGCCGTGCCGACTACCGTGTGAGGAGCAGGACGTATCCCTGCGAAACTATACCATCACTTTTGCACACTCTGCAAACCACCACCACCACTCCTCCCCAGAACATTTTGCTGCTTTTGGAAAATGCTCCTGAATTCACTGCCCCCCCCCCCTCCACCTCGGCTCATCGGTTCTATCCTCCTGTCCGACAATAGTCGAAGGATAGGGAAGAATGTAATGGGGCTAAAGGAAGTTATTTGGTTTGCTATTTCTGATACATGTATTGTGAATTATTTGATTTTGGACAAAGGGGGGTGGATAGAAAGCCGGGATCATGAGTGGTCACTCGGGGCACGAAATGATAGTGTAGGGAAGGAGGAGGTGGGGTCGGGAATTGGTGATCTGGGAGGTGCCATGGGGTGGGTGGCCGTGCCGAGCTTGTAAGTGGGGCGTGGAGCTTAGTACCACCATTTCGGAGAGCGGGGGTGGGGTGTGAGGTAGTTCTGGTTGGTTATGGGCGGAGGCTTGGGTATGGAATTGTGTAAGAATACCTTGCTTTACACAATCCCGATCTTATCACCTTAATCTACCGGAATTTTTTTTCCGATTGAGATGTGTGTTTGGTTTGGAAATCTAGTGTTCAGCGTGTATGTGCACATGTTGGCGGCGGCTAGAGTGAAGACAAGAGGGAAATGAGGGGGAAAGGACTTGGCGAATAAAGGGTTTAGGAGCAATAGGTGGCAATAGAAAGACTAAATAGGGCTACAAATCATAGGTGGGGACTGTGGGAGCCTAGTGCCGCCACGGAGGCGCCCGGTGGATAATAGGGTTTTTCGCAAGCGCTAGCGGGAATGGTTGTTGGACAAGGATGGGGATAGATGAGTGGACGGAGGGAGTCGAAGAGCATAGGAGAGGTAAGCAATACGTTATGCGCCGGGTTGCTAAAACTAAGCGTTGTAGCCTAAGCGCTGTTTGTGTGTCCGATCTGGGAAAGACCTAGGAGTTCGGCTATCTTAAGGCCTATCCACTCGGTCTCTGTAAATGCCCCGATGTTGCGATTGAAACGCCGTATCTTGAATAACCACGGATAGGGGAAAGGGGTGTTTGGAGAAAGTTGCTACTGTACATGGAGGGGTGGTAGGGGAGAGAGGAATAGTTTGGGGGGGATGAATAATGGACGAAAGTTAGGATGTATGGGTGGGGAATAGGGATTAATCTAAATATTAATGGCGAATAATATTGCAAGGAAGAGAATAATGACTAAAAGGTGGGGTGAATATTCCCGTTATAACAACAAGAATATCACATCTAGATTCGATGCCGAACTGTACCCGGGTGGGATCAGGAATCCCTATGGAAGGGAGGAGAAGTAAAGGGGAGGCAGCGGTGTCCACGAGACGGGTGCAGACTCCGGAGAGGGGGGCGAAAGGGTCTGGGAGGGGGGAAACTGGCAGTATGTATGGGTGTGTTTACGGGGATGCGGAGAAGCGGCGCATGGAGGTTTTTGAGGATTATAGAAAAGAGTTTGGGTTGTTGGGGCTAAGTTGTGTTGGGTTAGCTGATTGGTGGGCTTGCAGTAGCTCTTCAACTCGCTTCTGATGATTCTGGGAAGCCAGCGAAAGCGGTGTCTGGCCACGGTTGTCTGGTAGATTGGAGTTGACGTCTTCTCGTCCCAACAATAGCTTGACTGCTCCGGCGTGCCTGTTCCGGACAGCCCACAAGAGCGGTGTTGAGCCACTACGGCTTGGCGTATTGGGGTTAACGTCTTCCCGTCCCATTAGTAGCTTCACTACTTCATCGTGCCCATTCCCGGCAGCCGACGAGAGCGGTGTGTGGCCATAGTTTTCTGGTATATTGGGGTTGACGTCTTCCCGTCCCAACAGTAGCTTCACTACTTCATCGCGCCCATAATGGGCAGCCCACGAGAGAGGTGTTCGGCCACGACTGTCCGGCATATCCGGGTTGACGTCTTCCCGTCCCAACAGTAGCTTCACTACTCCATCGCGCCCATTCCCGGCAGCCCACGAGAGCGGTGTTCGGCAATTATTGTCTGCTATATCCGGGTTGATGTCTTCCCGTCCCAGCAGTAGCTTCACTACTCCATCATGTCCCTTCTCGGAAGCCAACGAGAGTAGAGTCTGACCTGTTTGACTGCATGTGTTGGGGTTGAAATCTTTCCGTCCCAGTAGTAGCCCCATCGCTCCCACCGACCCACTTTCCGCAGCTGACAGCAGTACTGTTTGCCCATTTTTGTCCGCCCTATGGATGTTGACATCTTCCCGCTCGACTAATAGCTTCACTATTTCGTCATGCCATATACCGGAGGCACACAGGAGAGGTGTACGGCCGTATGCATCTGCCGTATCGGGTTTGACATCCTTTCTTGCCAAGAGTAGCCGTACCACCCCTTCGTGTCCCTCCCCAGCTGCTAACAATAGTGGCGTTTGGCTGTATTTGTCCTGCCTGTTAGGGTTGATATATCTCCTCCCCCGTACCATATTCACTACTCGAGGTGTCTTACCCCACCAACGGTCGCTGCCATCGGGCTTAGCAGCTGCCCGCTCAAGAAGGACCCTCACAACTCCCTCGTTGCCCTTCCCGGCAGCCCAAGAGAGCGCCGTTCGACGAAAGTATTTATCGGGCTTGTCGGGGCTGATTGTCTGCCGTTCTAACAGCAGCTTTGCAATCTGCTCTTGTCCACATATAGCAGCCCATATCAATGGCGTGATCCCGAGGAAATCCCTTTTGTTGAGATCGGAACTTGGCTGGTCCATGAGAGCAGTTGTGATTTCAACAATGCCGAAAACTGATGCGCAATGAAGCTCGGTAAACCCAATTAGGGGACCGCTGATGGGGATGTCACGAATATATCGACCGGTTCTCGGTATGAGATCCACCAAAAGTAGCTTGGTAGATATATGGCTTTCAATTTGGCTAAAAAGCTTGAGCGCAAGAGATATCGTGTCCTTTGAAGCCCCTCTCCTGGCATGGGCGCCCCAATATAAGGAAGAATATTTTAGGAAGGGAGTTAAATGAGGTGGAGTAAGGTGTAGGGATGAAATGTCCTTAATGGTTTGAAAGTTAAGATATGTTAGGCAAGTTTCCGCCATAACCGAGTGAGTTGCACCAAAAAGGTCGGGGCAGGTGTGGAGGTACTCCTGGAGAGTGTAGTGGATCAAGCGAACAGTCGAAGCCTCCCTGTCAACGATAACGAGACCTAAACAACAGCTCAATAATGTCTCCACCGAAGGAGTCCTTTCGGCATTGAGATCCGTGGATCCTATTTCGACCGCTAGGGCGCACATGAGCTCATCGAGTTGTAATAGCCGTTCTGAGTGTGAGATCCACATCAAGGCTGCCATCCCGAGCCTCGCTTTCTCCCCACCCTGCTCCTTTATCCGTTCAAGGGTCGTGCCGTACACACCCTTCAAATCTAAGCCCTGCGTGATTGCCCTTATCTTTTGCCGTCTACCATGGGTTGTGATTTCCCCAAGGATAGAATCCAAGGCTAGGGAAATTAGTAGAAATCTAGATTTGTTAGAGGAGAATGTGAAAACGGTATTTCGATTGTGTTGCTCACTTACGTTTCGGGAATGGTGCTCGTAATGCTTTTGATGATTTCGGCCTCCAGACTGCCATCCATGGCGTCTCGACATCTGTCCTTGCTCAATCTCATTCGGATATATCCCACGATGTCATCATTCCTGGGTTTTATGGATAAAATTGCGGCTCTCGTGCCAAGATATATTTCAATCTCGCCCCGGATGTGCCGTCTTGCCGTTAGGAATATCCGCGTGTTTGGGGACTTGTCAAGGATTTGTCTTAGCGAATCTAGCACTTCAGGTTGATTCCCCTCCACACATTCGTCTAGGGCATCAACACATATAAACGTCCGCTGTAATGATGTGACAGTCTGAAGCATCTTCACGATTTCTGGCACTCGTAGCCCCCTTCCACCAATCACCTTTTTGTGATTTTGGAAGGTCTCTCTTATCTCCTCCGGGATCGTTCCTAATCCACCGACGATCTGTTTCAGTAGCGAACCGAGTATATTTGTCGGAGACTGCTCCTCCCGGGCGGCGAAATCAACGTAGAAGCATGCGATAGCTATGTTTTCCTCTCTGGCTTTATCGCATAACATGTCTACCACGAGTGAACTGGTGTTGCTGCTTGTTAACGCCCTCATTATCTGGGTGTTCTCTGAGAATTGTCTCGCCTGAAATAGGTCTTGCCGACTGCCGGATCGCCGTAGCAAAATAATGTCGCATGTTCGGCACCATTGCACCAGCTTTGAAATTCGTCGGTATGTAGTAGCCATTCCCCGATTTTTTCGGCGCGGCGGGTTCGGATGTCTTGGTGTCGGATGCGGGGCTCAAGTGGGGATAACCATGCAAGAATCTCAGACATCTCGTCTGTCGCAGCAATGTTGTTCACATTCCACACAAGGTCGTTGGAAAAATGAGTGTAATTGAAAGAATGGGTATTATGGGAGAAGTGGGCGTTGTTGGGGGGGTTTGTATCATGATCATTGATTTCGGAGTGTGACATTTCGCTGGCGATGATGTAGTGGTATGAATTGCTGGGATATTAGTTTCGGTTGATGAAAATTGAGTAGGCGACGGAAAGCGGGGCTATCTTTAAGTCACCTGGCGCCTTGTGCTTCCTGTCCACTTGGGCTGAGCCTTGTGTAACAGATACTTCGCTGTGGATCGGCTCCCAGAGATCCAAGACCAATACTCGTACTGTGATTTTTCTTCTCTCCAGCCCGTTTAGAAATTCACTTTAATGAAACAGGGGTTTCGCACCCGCGACACCGGAACTACCAAGTGAAGGAAAAAATGTGTAGGCCGGTTGAACACCAAAGTTTGGAATTTTCCCATTATCACATTGAACGGGAGTTTGGCATTCGGGTGAAAATAATTTGAGAACACACCTGTCCTATTCTTTCTCCACTTTGTCATCATGTTTTAGGCTCACGGATGTCCTTCCTGCTTTACGGGAAATTCCAAGTGGATTTAAAGCTCGAAAATACCTCCCGTTAGGATGCTAAAAAAATGGTGGCCAGTGGCCTTGATTGTTGGAAAGTTTTGATGCCGCCAGTTGTGGAAGGGGCTCATCTAGTGCAAAATTCCTAAACCCTATGTAGCTAATTCCCAAAGGTGATCAAAACTATCTATTGCGTTACAAAAGTTCGGGGACAAAAGCCACAGCAGAACAAATGTGCTACTTTCACACCAGAACAGCCCCATCTCGCTTAAATAGAGCTGGTAATTTTACTAACGGGATATCTTATATCTAGAGCACCTTGTAAAAAATGAATGCATTGTTTCTAAGTCTTAAGGAGAAGCTATGCTGTGTATTCTAACCCATGGTTAGGGATGAGCGCCAAGACATCTACTTAAATTTACTTTACAATTGAACAAGTGTTGAGATTGTTTTGGCACTAAACTGTGCAAGAAAGCCCAATCACATATTGAATCGCTAAGTACTCGTACATGAAGCCCGGAGGTCTAACTACCACCACTTCAAGAAGAGCCAGCTGGGCTTAGAGCTGTCTAGAGGCTCTATCAGCTCGGTAAATTGAAATTGGGGCGACAGCTGATTTTTAAACTCTAGACGATATTAGCCCTATTAGGCATTCTACTGCTAGAGCATCTTGGAATGTGGCCTATATGGCGGGTTTTGGTGTTTATCCCTGGACCTTTCTAACGGCACTGTACCTAGTGTCTTAAATTTTAGATATTTCGAGTAGTTCATGATTTTTCTTACCGTTTCCCCCATTCCTGCCGAGGGTAACTTCTTCCTCAATCTCAATTAATAGCACCAATAATTTTCCCGCCAAAATAATTTCCTCTTTGCAAACACGGTAGGACACTACCGGTAACCTATGGTGAGCGGCTACTTTTCCTATTCCCATTATCTCCCTTATTGACCAACCTCCAATGGTGGTATAAGTTTGAAAAGTCCTAAATCACTAGCGAGGCTGCCAGAAGGCTTGTCAGAGGTTATAGGATAATGGAGGTTTGATGTGAGGCGGCGGTTGCTCGCTAGGGTTGTGAGTGAACCTAGAAGGATTCACGAGAGCTAGGAGTGGCCTTGGATACTTTCGCTTTGCTGTTGTGCCATATTTCTCATATTTCTGAGCTTGGATCGGAGATGTGACTGTGGGGGGTATTGTACTGTGCTGTCGATGCTTCTTTGGTTTCCGGGCGTTCTTTGATGATGGGAATGGCAATTTCCGACAAAAACAAGTCAAGTCAATTCGCTTTTCAAGTTCACAGCCGTCAGAAAAATGAGATGAAAGTGAAGAGAAAAAAGAGGAAAGCCGATGATTGATTGGGGATGCGGTGATTGTGTCTTCCTGATCGCCCCCCCCGAAATACTGCTTCGTCTATCATACAAATGCTACTTAATTCACTTCATCAAAAATATGCGATGTTTACTGAGTTGCCGCGCACTTGCCCATGAGTCGATTCACATGCCTGACAGTACTGCACATATTCGTAATTAGCTATATTAGGTAGCTAGGGTTAAGATGTGACGGTATCGGGGAATAATGTATCATAGCAAGCTAAGTGATTGTTCCAGTGGAGCTTAACGAGGCTTCGGTTCGGCAAGTACTCTGCGGCTCGGGTTGAGGCGAATAGCTTTGCGCAATGGGGATGTTATTTAAATCCCTAATGGGCGCTGCTTTTTTTTGTTTTTTTGTTTGAGGACGAAACCAACATACCGCACTGCGCTATCGGGAATGTCTACCATTCCTCCGGATCCCCTTTCCCACTACCCGAGCCTATACCCTAACCAATTATGAGTTCGATTACCCTGCCCGGGTGTCGCAATAAATAAGTTAGTCGCTAAAAGGTGTGAAGAGATGGACATTTCGCTAAATTCTAAGATTAGCGAATACCCCATGTTTTATCCACCATAAACTCCCCATAGGCTGTCAGCTGGCCTTGCAAATATACAAGTGACTGTGATATGTTGCGCCCGACACAAAAGACATGCCTAATACGGCTGGCCCCTACAATTCTACAATATTTGAAAAAACTAGGAGCCAAAGCCAGAATGGTGGAACTTACCACGCCGAGGGGTTTGAAAGAACCCAGAAGCAATAAGCTCCTCGTGCCTCGGTTTTTGGTTCATACCCTGTACGCATGGCAACTTACCGGTGTGCGGATGTGCAGACATGAGCACTGAGCACTACGGCATTGTTGATTCAATAGCGGCCAGCCATCAATATCACGGCACAGTATAAAGATGAGAGGTGGCGGGTGGTGTGAACGGTGTGACGAACCCGCTCTTCTCGCCTTGTTTCCCTTCGTGGTTGATTCGACAAATAGCCAAGACAAGGTGATACCGTAGAATCTCATGAAGGTCAGAATGGCGCAATAAATTCAAATCTCGTACTACATACTGGAAGCATTCTCTATAAGGCTCTCTACCTATGGCGCTAGTGATGATTTTCTTGAACCTGCCCAATCGCCGCTCTCTATGTTTAAACTGTGGCGACTTGGCGTTCTTAGTGCCTTCCTGTTGCCTTAGTTTCACCTTAGTTCTCTTTAGCGCCATTCCGACTTTCATGAGATTCTACGGTAGTGCCCACATGGTCACTATGCTATGGCTGGACAAGGTACTGTGCTCGGGTACCACCTCCGATCTACAAAGGAGTTAGACGCTCACGTCAAATATACCGGTAGGTTAAGCACTGCATATGGTGGTACAATGCTGTACACTTCCGAAGTGCCCAGGCCAATGGGCTCCATCAGATGAGCTTGGATAAAAGTAGTTACCTTTGAGGGCTTACGGATTGGTCTAGCCAAACCGGGACCTGTGCCGGTGCTGTGGGATGGCTCCTTAGAAATTTTGACATATTAGAACCGAGTTCTGAGCCATAACTAAGTCCAGGGAGGGGGGGATCAGGAACTGTTAAATATGAGCGGTGAGTGTAAGCGTCCCATCAGCTCTTCTCCGGGTGCGGCGGGGCTGGCGGCGGTACCCGAAAAGAACCCCTTAGATCGGTAGGTATCTTGGCGTCCATCGGATATCTAGGGACGGGTAGGTAGGTGCCTCAGGTGCCTCAGGATGCAGAATCTACTGAGTCCAGCCAGGTGACGTGTTAGTCCTGCAGGTACAATCCGGAGTGGAGAGGAGGAGGGATATGTGGGATTACATTCACCAGCCATGCAGGTTAACGAATTACTGAACTGAGTATTATAATATGGGGTTGTCATTCACAGTATAGCAGTTGACAACGATTTGGGATGTAATCTTTAGGTCGGATTGGGCCTTAATTTATATGGCCCACAAGTAAGAGCTGTAGTACTTTCACCGCGGCGGTGCCCTATTGTGCACTGAGTAATTTACCCTGCACAGATATTTGAATACCGAAGGGGGCATTCGCGTTTCTAGAGCTAATAATGCTACCATGAACTAGAGGGTGAAGGTGAGGAATGGAAGTGATCTCCGGAGGTTTATATCTAGAGTTCCTTTTCATTTCAAAAGAAGCCGAGCCTACTGCCTTGCGAGGAGCAGCGCGTATCCCTCCGAAACTATGAAATCGCTTTCGCACTCTCTAAAAACTAGGAATCCGCCCCCACTCCCGAGGGTGTCTTTCAGCATTTGGAAAATGTTGAACCAACAGCTCCCCCAGCCGCCCTCTGCCCATCGGGTTTATCCTCCTGTCGGACAATGGTCAAAAGATATGGTAGAATATAATGGGAAAAAAGGAAGCCATCGGTTTGCTATCTCTCATACATGTATTGTGAATTCTTTTGTTCGGAAAGATTGTGGGGATGGATGGAAAGCAGAGATCATGAGTGGTCACTCGGAGCATGAATTGATAGAGGGGGGGGGGTGTGGAGGTGGAGGTGGAGGTTGGGAGTTGGTGAGCTGGGAGGTGCCATGGAGTGGGTAGTCTTGCTGTGCTTGGAAGTGGGGCGAGGAGCTTAGTATCACCATTTCGGGGAGCGGGGGTGGGGTGTGAGGTAGTTCTGGTTTGCTATGGGCGGCGGCTTGGGTATGGAATTGTGTAAGAATAAATTGCTTTACACAATCCTGATCTCATCACCTTAATCTACCGGCATTTTTTCCTGGTGAGGTGTGTGTTTGGTTTAGAAATCTACTGTTCACGCGTGTATGCACACATGTTGGCGGCGGCTAGAGTGAAAACAAGAGGGGGATGAGGGAGAAAACACTTGGCGAATAAAGGGTTTAGGAGCAACAGGTGGAAATAGAAAGACCAGATAGGACTACAAATCATAGGTGGGGACTATGGGAGTCTACTGCCGTCACGGAAGTGCCCGGTGGATAATAGGGATTTTCGCAAACGCTAGCGGGAGTGATTGTTGGACAAGGATGGGGATAGATGAGTGGACGGAGGGAGTTGAAGAGCATAGGAGAGGTGGGCAATGTGTTATATACCCAGCTGCCAAAACTAACCGTTGTAACCCAAGGGGTGATTTTGTGCCTGGTTGACTCCGGTCTGGGGAAGAATCTAGAAGTTCGGCCATCTTAAGCTCTATCGACTCAGTCTCTGTAAATGCCCCGAGGTTGCAATTAAAACGCCATATCTCGAAGAACCACGGATAGGGTAAAGAAATCTTTGGAGCAAGTTGCTACTGTACATGGAGGGGTGGTAGGGGAGAGAGGAATAGCTTGGGAAAAATGAATAGTGGACGAAAGTTAGGATGTATGAGTGGGGAATAGGGATTAATCTAAACTTTAACGCTGAATAATTTTGCAAGGAATGGAATAGAGACTAAAAGGTGGGGCGAAGATTCCCGTTATAACTACAAGAATAGTACATCTAGATCCGATGCCAATCTGTACTCGGGTGGAACCAGGAATCCGTATGGAAGGGAAAGAGAAGTAAAGGGGAGATAATGGTGTCCACGAGACCGGTACAGACTCCCGGGAGGGAGGTGAAAGTGGTCAGGAAACCGGTAGTGTGTATGGGTGTATTTACGGGGGTGCCGAGAAAGCGGCGCATGGAGGTTTTTGAGGCTTATGGAGAAGAGTTTGGGTTGTTGGGGCTAAGTTGTGTTGGGTTAGCAGATTGGTGGGCTTGCAGTAGCTCTACCACTCGCTTGTTCCGGTTCTGGGAAGCCAGCGAAAGAGGTGACTGGCCATGGTTGTTTGGTAGATTGGAGTTGACGTCTTCCCGCCCTAGCAGTAGTTTCACTACTCCATGGCGCCCATTCTTGGCAGCCCACAAGAGGGGTGTTCGGCCACCACTGTCCGGCATATTCGGGTTGACGTCTTTACGTCCCAACAGTAGCTTCACTACTCCATCGCGCCCATCCTCGGCAGCCAACAAGAGAGGTGTTTGGCCACCACTGTCCGGCATATTCGGGTTGACGTCTTCCCGTCCCAAAAGTAGCTTCACTACTCCATCGTGCCCATACTTGGCAGCCCACGAGAGCGGCGTTTGGCCACCACTGTCCGGCATATTCGGGTTGACGTCTTCCCGTCCCAACAGTAGCTTCACTACTCCATCGTGCCCATACTTGGCAGCCCACGAGAGCGGCGTTCGGCCACCACTGTCCGGCATATTCGGGTTGACGTCTTCCCGTCCCAACAGTAGCTTCACTACTCCATCGCGCCCATTCTCGGCAGCCCACGAGAGCGGTGTTCGGCCATCATTGTCCGGCATATTCGGGTTAACGTCTTCCCGCCCTAGCAGTAGCTTCACTACTCCATCGCGCCCATTCTCGGCAGCCCACGAGAGCGGCGTTTGGCCACCACTGTCCGGCATATTCGGGTTGACGTCTTCTCGCCCTAACAGTAGCTTCACTACTTCATCGTGCCCATTCTTGGCAGCCCACAAGAGGGGTGTTCGGCCATCATTGTCTGGCACATTGGGGCTGACGTCTTCCTGTCCCAAAAGTAGCTTCACAACTCCATCATGTCCCTTCTCGGACACCAACGAGAGTAGTGTGCGCCCGGTTTTGCTGCGCGTGTTGGGGTTGAAATCTTTCCGTCCCAATAGTACCCCCACCATTCTTACTGACGCACGTTCCACAGCTGACAGCAGTACTGTATTCCCATTTTTGTCCGCCCTATGGATGTTGACATCTTCCTGCTCGACTAATAGCTTCACTATTTCGTCATGCCATATACTGGAGGCACACAGGAGAGGTGTACGGCCGTATCCATCTACCGTATCGGGTTTGACATCCTTTCTTGCCAAGAGTAGCCGTACCACCCCTTCGTGTCCCTCTCCAGCAGCCAACAATATTGGCGTTTGACCATATTTGTCTGGCTTGTTAGGGTTGACATACCTCCTCCCCCGCACCATATTCACCACTCGAGGCGTCTTACCCCACCAGCCATCACTGCCATCGGGCTTAGCAAATGCCCGCTCAAGAATAACCTTCACGCATCCCTCGTTCCCCTTCCAGGCAGCCCATGAGAGTGCCGTTCGACGAAAGTATTTATCCGGTTTGTCGGGGCTGATACTTTGCCGCTCTAACAGCAGCTTTGCAATCTGCTCTTGTCCACATATAGCAACCCATATCAACGGCGTGATCCCCAAGAAATCCCTTTTATTGGGACTGGGATTTGGCTGGTCTAAGAGAGTAGTTGCGATTTCAACAATGCCGAAAACTGATGCGGAATGAAGTCCGGTAAACCCAATTAGGGGCCCGTTGATCGGGATGTCACGAATATATCGACCGGTCCTCTGTATGAGATCCAATAAAAGTAGTCTGGTAGATATATGGCTTTCAATTTGGCTAAAAAGCTTGAGCGCGAGAGATATCGCGTCCTTTGAAGCCTCTCTTCTGGCATGGGCGCCCCAATATAAGGAAGAATATTTCAGGAATGGAGTTAACTGAGGCGGAGTAAGGTGCAGGGACGAAATTTCCCTAATGGTTTGAAAGTTAAGATATGTCAGACAGGTTTCCGCCATAGCCGAGTGAGTTGCACCGAAAAGGTCGGGGTAGGTGTAGAGGTACTCCTGGAGAGTGTAGTGGATCAAGCGAACAGTCGAAGCCTCTCTATCGACGATAATAAGCCCTAAGCAACAGCTCAATAGTGTCTCAACCGAAGGAATCCTTTCAGCATTGAGATCCGCAGATCCTATTTCGACCGCTAGGGCGCACAAGAGCTCATCGAGTTGTAATAGCCGTTCTGAATGCGAGATCCACATCAAGGCTGCCATCCCGAGCCTCGCTTTCTCCCCACCCTGCTCCTTTATCCGTTCAAGGGTCGTGCCGTACACACCCTTCAAATCTAAGCCATGTGTGATTGCCCTTAGCTTTTGCCGCCTCCCATAGGCTGTGGTTTCCCCGAGGATAGCATCCAAGGTAAGGGAAATTAGTAGAAACCTAGATTTGTTAGAGGAGAATGTAAAAGCGATATTTCAATAGTGTTGTTCACTTACGTTTCGGGTATAGTTGTGGTAATGCCTTTGATGATTTCGGCCTCCAAACTCCCATCCATGGCGTCTCGACATCTGTCCTTGCTCAATCTTATTCGGATATATTCCACGATATCATCATTGCTGGGTTTTATGGAGATAATTGCGGCTCTCGCGCCAAGATATCTTTCAATCTCGCCCCGGATGTGCCGTCTTCCGGTTAGAAATATCCGCGTGTCTGGGGACTTCTCAAGGATTTGTCTCAGCGAATCCAGCACGTCGGGTTGATTTGCTTCCACACATTCATCTAGGGCATCCACACATATAAACGTCCGCTGTAATGATGTGACAGTTTGAAGCATCTTCACAATTTCCGGCACTCGTAGCCCCCTTCCACCAATCACCTTTTTGTGATTTTGGAAAGTCTCTCTTATCTCCTCCGGGATCGTTCCTAATCCACCGACAATCTGTTTCAGTAGTGAGCCGAGCATGTTTGTCGGAGACTGCTCCTCCCGCGCGGCGAAATCAACGTAGAAGCATGCGATAGCTATATTTTCCTCTCTGGCTTTATCGCATAACCTGTCTACCACGAGTGAACTGGTGTCGCTACTTGTTAGCAGCACCCTCGTCTAGTTTTTCTCCGAGAATTGTCTCACCTGAAATAGGTCTTGCCGACTGCCGGATCGCCGTAGCAAAATAATGTCTGATGTTCAGCACCATTGCACCAGCTTTGAAATTCGTCGGTATGTAGTAGCCATTCTCCGACGTTGTCGGCGCGGCGGGTTCGGAGGTCTTGGTGTCGGATGCGGGGCTCAAGTGGGGATAACCACGCAAGAATCTCAGACCTCTCGTCTGTCGCACTCAAGTTCACGTTCCATAGAACGTTATTATTGAAAGAATGGGTGTTATGTGAGTAGTGCGTATTGTTGGGGGGGTTGGTATTATGATCATTGATATGCGACATTTCGCTGGCTAATGGATTGCTGGGTTGTTGGGTTCGGTTGATGGAAATTGAGGAGGTGATGGAAAGTGGGGCGATGGTTAAGTCAGCACCTTGTCCTCCTGTCAACTGGGTTGAGCCTTGTGTAACAGATACTTTGCTGTGCATCGGCTCTCCAAAATCTAAGACTAATGCTATTTCTTTCAACCAGTACTTTTATAGGTTTAAATCCAATACCGGTAGTGGCCTCCCACTTGTGGCGCCTGAATTACTAATTGAAGGAAAAATAGGTAGGCTGGCTACACACCGAGGTTTTGAATTTACACACATGTAGATCGAACAGCAGTTTGGCATTTAGATGAAAAATAATTTGATAACACACAGGTCCCATTCCCTCTCTACTTATGTCACCCTGTTTTGGGCGCACGGATGCCGCCTCTATCTAACCGGAAATTTTATATAGATTAGCCGCTTGAAAATCCTCACGTTAGTTGAGGTAGTGTTCGAAAGTTTCGTTGCTCGCTATGGACGGGTGTTTACCTAGTGAGTAATTTCTAAAACACGTGTAACTAATTCCCAATGATAACCAGAGGTATCTATGTGGTGTCTTGAATTGTAGATATTTTGTGCAGTTGATGATTTCCGAATAACCTATTTGTGTTGGTTTGTAGAGTTGCCCATCAATTTTTTTACTCCTGTGGATGGTAGCTTCCTCCTCTGTCTCAATTAATAGCATTGGTCGTTTTCTCGCAAAAATTATTTCTTCTTTGCAAATACCGTAGGCCACTACCGGTGGCATGCGGTGAGCGCTTGCTTTGCCTACCCCTCATCTCGCCATGTTGCCCGACCTCCAAAATTGCGGTATGAGTTCGAAAGTTTCTGAAGTTGCGGGCCGTTCTGCTAGGAGGTTTGTCGGAGATAGGATAAGGGAGGTGTTTGATATTTTGGCGGTGGTTGCTCACTTGTGTTGTGAAAGAATGTAAAAGGATGTATGAGAGCCAGGAATAACCTCGGGGCTTTCCCTTTGGTGCTATGCAATATTTCTCACATTTCTGAGTGTGGATCAGAGCCAGCAGTAAGTTACTAGGGAACCGTTTAGAAATATATAAGGGAAATATTGTACAAGTATATATCCTTACCCTGCTATATTAGCTACCCGAGGTTTGCGGTATGATGGTATTGACGAATGATGTATCTTGGTAAGTTAGGTTATCGTTCCCGTAGAGATTAACGAGGGTTCGGTTGGACAAGGAGTTGGGGACCCGGGTAGAGGCGAATCGCTTTGCGCTCGGTTAAATTCCCACCGCGTCCTTGTTTTTGTGGTTGTGGAAGAAACCAACATCACATACCATCAAGGAACGCTACCATTCTTCCTGCTCCTTCTTTTCCCACTCCCCAAGCTAATACGCTAATAAATTATGAATTGGATTACTCTGCCCAGGTGTCGTAATAATAGTCGCTAAGAGGACAGAGGATGTGGGTGTTTCGCTAAATTCTAAGGTTAGCTCATACTAACTGGTCATCTATATAAGCACCCTATGAACTATGGCTAGCCTTAAAAATATAGGAGAAACCGTGATTTTTTGAGTGCGGTAAAAAAAACATAGATTAGGCCACTGCCCTGCACAACATTAGAGGACCCTAGTAGCTAAAGCTTGCAAGATTAAACTCACCAGGTCAACCATTATTGGGGGGCCTGGGATGGGGAGCCCCGTGCGCTCTGGTTTTTGGTTCGCACACTGTATGCATAATATGATTACTTATCCGAATGCCACAGTAATATGCGATCGATACATAATGTAAGCCACAGCATCAAATTCCAAAGAAGGGTGATACTCCGGGCGAATGCAAATTATGTATCATACTGGGTATAGTAGTACGGTAGGCTCCCAAAGTTCCGGGCCGGCAGGATAAATTACGTGAGGTCGGATGAAAGTTACCCCGAAGGGCAGATTTGTCGAGCTAAATTGTGATACCCCGTGTCAGTGGCGTATGATGGCTGTTTAGACCTTTCAATATATCATACTCGAGGGCCTGGCTTTAGCTAAGTTAGGGAAAGAGAACACCTAGAGCTGTTTAAGGCGAGCAGTGAAACCCAAATATCTAGTCGGTCCGACCTAGGATACGGACGGAATGAAAGACGGTATCGGGAAGGATGCCTGGGACAGTCGGGCATAGACTGTAGGTGTCTCTGGTTGAAGAATCTACCGAGTCTCTTGGTGTGATATGTTGGCTCTGCAGGTAATTGGCGGGGACTACGGGTACCATACCGGGGAGGAGAGGACTCAGAGGAGGAGGGAGATGTTGAATTACGCTCACTCGTCCTATATGTTACCGTATTGCTGAATTGAGGACTATAACCTGAGGTTGTTACTTATGGTACACTACTGATCGCGAAGTTCTAGCACCACAAATATTTGTGGCAGTGTTGTGGCTGGTGAGAATGTATCATCCGCAGCCGTCTTTGGTTGCGGGGGTGCGTTTTCACTAGTCACAACACTGCCAGAAAATACGCGGTGGGGTACTGGAACTTAGTGCGATAGTTAATCGTGGTATGGAATGTGATCTCCAGGCCGGATTGGGTGTTAAATTAGCTGGTACGAAATAAGGCGCCACCGCCGGCAATGCACGGTCATGGCGACAAAATTTGTGCCTCCCATTGTACACCAAAAATGAGCCATTTTGCCTCATAAAATCACAGTCAGTTGCTTTCCAAAAAAAATATTAAAATTCTTTAAAGTCTTTAGACCTTTCTAAGTTAGATATTATCGTTTATTATATATGACGAGCTCTGTTGGTTAATGTCCATGGTGCAATACGAGAAATAATCATGGTGGGGCAAAAGGTACCTCAGATTTTGTATGAGGGTCCCATACAAAAGGTACATTGCAACGACATCCAATGGCAATCATAAGCTCTCAACCCTTGTGGAAGAATGGGAAAATTCTCGGAATTTTCACCTATAAATTTCCAACAATTGCCTACCCTGTCTATTGGTTTCATTAAATCTATACAGCTTCGGAATGGGCTATGAGTGTTCGGAGTCATCCATTATTGTTGTAAAAAGGGGCCGAGGGCAACAAAACTTTTCCCCAAGATGGTACTGTGACCCCCCCGAGTGAGTCAGTATACGATTGCCTTACACACTCATGTACTTTAAATATCCGTGGAGACACTCATACTTCTAAAGCTAATGATGCTACTACGGAAAGAGGGAGAAGGTGAGGAGTGGGTGTGGACACGGAAGATATGTCCACCACTTCTCTTTTCCAAGGAAAGCCCAACAGACTGCCGTGCGAGGGGTGGCCGGCACCCTACGAAAATATAAAATCGCTTTTACACCCTCCATAGACCAGCACTCACCCCCTCCCGAGAAGGTTTCTTAGCTTTTGGATCATGTTCTTGAATGCCCCTCTTCCCCCGCTCCCCCCTCCGCCCATCGGCTTTATCCTCCGGTCCGACGATAGTCGAAGGATAGAATATAATTTAATCGGAAAAAGGGAGTTATTGGTTTGTCATTTCTCGTACTTGTATTCTGATTTTTTTTTGTTTGAACTGAGGGTAAAATTAGATGAAAAGTTGGGATCATGAGTGGTCACTCGGGGCAGCAATGCTGGAGGAGGGGGGGTGAAAGTGGAGGCTCGGAATCAGTGAGCCGGGACGTGCCGTGGAGTGGGGCCTATGTATTAGAATTGTGATTACGGAGAGCTGGGGCAGGGTGAGAGGTAGCTGTGATTGGCTATTGGCGATGGTTTGGATATGGAATTGCGTGAGAATCCCTTGCTTTGCACAATCCTGAGCTTACCGCATAAATCGATCGGGATTTTTCCCAGTGAGATGTGGTGTGTTTGGTTTAAAACCTACAGTGCGTGGATGGGAACTTGTTGGCGGTAGAGTGAAAATAAGAGGGTGGTGAGGGGGCAAACACTCTTGGGGAATAAGGGTCTTAGGCGTAACAGTCGGTAATAAAAAGACTAGACAGGAATATAAATCATGGATGGGGGGCGCGGGAGTCTAGTGCCATTACGGAAGTGCCCGGCAGATAATAAGGATTTTGGCAAGATCTAGCGTGAGTGAGTGGTTGTTAAACTAGGATAGGGATAGATAAATGGATGGAGGGAGTTGGAGCGCATAGGAGAGGCAAGTAGTGCCTCATATACCGGGTTGCCAAATGCAACCCAAGCACTGCTTTTGTGTCCAATTGACTCCGGTTTGGGAAATAATGGGGAAGTTCGGCCACCTTAAGCTCTATCCACTCGGCCTCGGTTAATACTTTTGCGGGGGATAATCGCGCGTAACGGTCAAGCGGTCGAACTAGACTAGGGCTCAGCTAAAAGGGTGCTGGGGAAAATCAGAAACTTCATTTCGCTCGTCATCCTCTAAACTAACTAACCAAACATAAGTCTATAATATAAGAAAAATTCAATCATTCTATCGTCTGCCACGCCTATCGATCTCTCCTCCATGCGTAATCCCATTTGCCTGCGTACCTCCGTACTCTGAATAAAGAACAGACATAACTTAGCCAAAAAACCTTCCGTCTGTCCTTCCGTCTAGAACAAATGAAACAACTAAAACTATCATCCAGTCTTGTCTCTCATGTATCCGCTTTCTTTATCTCAAACAACTATCCGCTTCCATCAGCTCTCAGCTCTGACAAATACCACTAAGTTGCAATTGAAGTGCCGTATCCTCAATAACCGCGGAGAGGGTAAAGGACTTTCGGAGCAAGTTACTACTGTACATGGAGGGCTGACAGGGAAGAGAGAGATAATTTGGGAAATCCGAAAAATGGACGGAAGTTAGGAAGTATAGGCGGGAAATAGGGATTAATCTAAATATTAATGGCGAATTGTTTTACAAGGGGAGGAACAGAGGTTAAAAGGTGGGGCGAAGATTCCCATTATAACAACAAGAATAGTGCATCTAGATCCAATGCCAAACTATACTCAGGTGGGATCAGGGATTCGTAGGGAAAGGGAAAAGAAGTAAAGGGGAGATAGCGGGGTGCACGAGACGGGAGTAGACTCCCGGCAGGGTGGTGGAAGTGATCTGGGGGCAGCTCAGTTGGTAGTATATGTGGGCAGGTCTATGGGGGTAGGGGGAAAGTAGCGCACAGGGGGTAAGGAGGATTACAGAAAAGATTTTGGGTTGTGGAGGCTAAAGCTGTGTTGCGGCTAGTAGATTGGTGGGCATGCAGTAGCTCCACCACTCGCGTGTGCCGGTTCAGGGAGGCCAGCGAAAGCGGTGTCTGGTTACCGAAGTCTGGTAGATTGGGGTTGACGTCTTTCCGCCCCAACAAGAGCTTCACTACTCCGGCGTGCCCAGCCCTGGCAGCCCAGGAGAGCGGTGTCCGGCCAGTGCTGTCTGGCGTATTGGAGTTGACTTCTCCCCGTTCTAACAGTAGCTTGACCACCCTGCCATGCCCATTCCTGGCGGCCCACGAGAGCGGTGTTGAGCCATTGCGGCTTGGAAAATTGGGGCAGACGGCTTCCCGCCCCAGCAGTAGCTTCACTGCTCCATCGTGCCCATACTCGGCAGCCCATGAGAGCGGGGTTTGGCGATAATTGTCTAGCATATTGGGGTTGACGTCTTCCCGTCCCAGCAGTAGCTCCACTGCTCCATCGCGCCCATTCATGGCAGCCCACGAGAGCGGAGTCAGGCCATCACTGTCTCGCACATTGGGGTTGGCGTCTTCCTGGCTCAGAAGTAGTCTTACCACCCCATCGCGCCCATTCATGGCGGCCAACAAGAGTGGTGTTTGGCCACTATTGTCTGGCATATTGGGGTTGACGTCTTCCCGTTCCAACAGTAGCTTCACTACTCCATCATGTCCCCTTTCGGAAGCCAACGAGATTAGTGTCTGGCCGGTTTTGGTGCGCGTGTTGGGGTTGATATCTTTCCGTCCCAATAGTAGCCCCACCACCCCCACCGACCCACCTTTCACAGCTGACAGCAGTACTGTCTGCCCATTTTTGTCTGATTTATGGATGTTGACATCTTCCCGCTCGACTAACAGCTTCACCATTTCCTCACGCCGCATATCAGAAGCACAGAGGAGAGGTGTGCGACCGTATGCATCTGCCGTGTCGGGTTTGACGTCCTTTCTTCTCAAGAGCAGCTGTACCACCCCTCCGTGTCCCTCTTCGGCTGCTAACGATATTGGGGTTTGACGGTATTTGTCTGGCCTGTTAGGGTTGATATATCTCCTCCCCCGTACCATATTCACCACTCGCGGCGTCTTACCCCACCAGCCACAACTGCTATCGGGCTTGGTAGCCGCCCGCTCCAGAATAACCCTCACAACTCCCTCGTTCCCCTTCTCAGCAGCCCATGAGAGCGCCGTTCGACGAAAGGATTTATCGGGTTTGTCGAGGATAATAGTCGGCCGTTCTAACAGCAGCTTTGCAGCCTGCTCTTGTCCACATATAGCAGCCCATATTAATGGCGTGATCCCCAGGAAATCCCTTTTGTTGAGATCGGGATTTGGCTGGTCCAAGAGAGTAGTTGCGATTCGAACAATGCCGAAAACTGATGCGGAATGAAGCCCAGTAAACCCAATCAGGGGACCGTTGATGGGAATGTCACGGATATATCGACCGGTCTTCGGTATGAGATCCACCAAAAGTATCTTGGTAGATATATGGCTTTCAGTTTGGCTAAGAAGCTTGAGCGCGAGAGATATCATGTCCTTTGAGGCCTCTCTCCTAGCATGGGCGCCCCAATAGAGGGAAGAATATTTCAGGAATGGAGTTGACTCGAGTGGGGTAAGGTGCAGAGACGAAATATCCTTAATGGTTTGAAAGTTGAGATATGTTAGGCAGGTTTCCGCCATTATCGAGTGAGTTGCACCAAAAAGGTCGGGGTAGGTGTAGAGGTACTCCTGGAGAGTATAGTGGATCAAGCGAATAGTCGAAGCCTCCCTATCGACGATGATGAGACCTAAGCAACAGCTTAATAATGTCTCCACCGAAGGAATCCTTTCAGCATTGAGATCCGTAGATCCTATTTCGACCGCTAGGGCGCACAAGAGCTCATCGAGTTGTAATAGCCGTTCTGAATGCGATATCCACATCAGGGTTGCCATCCCGAGCCTCGCTTTCTCCCCACCCTGCTCCTTTATCCGTTCAAGGGTCGTGCCGTACACATCCTTCAAATCTAAGCACTGTGTGATTTCCCTTAGCTTTTGCCGTCTACCATAGGCTGTGGTTTCCCCGAGGATAGCATCCAAGGTAAGGGAAATTAGTAAAAACCTAGATTTGTCAGGAAGATGTAAAAGCGATATTTCGGTTGTGTTCACTTACGTTTCGGGTATAGTGGTGGTAATGCTGTTGATGATTTCGGCCTCCAAACTGCCATCCATGGCGTCTCGACATCTGTCCTTACCCAATCTCATTCGGATATATCCCACGATATCATCATTGCTGAGTGTTATGAATAAAATTGCCGCTCTCGGCCCAAGATATCTTTCGATCTCGCCCCGGATGTGCCGTCTTGCCGTTAGAAATATCCGCGTGTTTGGGGACTTGTCAAGGATTTGTCTCAGCGAATCTAACACTTCGGGTTGATTTCCTTCCGCACATTCGTCTAGGGCATCCACACATATAAACGTCCTCTGTAATGATGTCACAGTCTGGAGCATCTTCACAATTTCCGCCACTCGTAGCCCTCTTCCACCAATCACCTTCTTTTGATCCTGAAGGGCCAGTCTTATCTCTTCCGGGATCGTTGCCAATCCACCGATAACCTGTTTCAGTAGTGAACCGAGCATGTTTGTCGGAGACTGCTCCTCCCGCCCGGCGAAATCAACGTAGAAGTATGCGACAGCTATATTTTCCTCCCTAGCCTTATCGCATAACCTGTCTACCAAGAGTGAGCTGGCGTCATTGCTTGTTAGCATCATCGTCATCCAGTTTCTCTGCGAGAATTGTCTCACCTGAAATAGGTCTTGCCGACTGCCGGATCGCCGTAGCAAATTAATGTTCCATGTCTAGCACCATTGCACCAGCTTTGAAATTCATCGGTATGTAGTAGCCATTCTCCGACGTTATCAGCACGGCGGGTTCGGAGGTCTTGGTGTCGGATGCGGGGCTCAAGTGGGGATAACCACGCAAGAATCTCAGCCCTCTCGTCTCTCGCGGCCATGTTGTTCGCGCTCCATGCAAGGTCATTGAAGAAGTAATTGAAAGAATGGGTATTATGTGAGTAGTGGGCGTTGTTGGGGGGGTTGGTCTCCTGATCATCGATAGAGGAGTATGACATTTCGCTGGCTATGATGGTGTAGCGGTATAGATTGCGAGGGATATTAGGTTCGGTTGATGAAAATTGAGTCAGTACTTGTAATGGAAGGTGGGGCGATCATTAAGTCAGCGCCTTGTGCTTCTGTCCGCTGAGTCGAATCTTGTGTAACAAGTACTTTGCCTTGGATCGGCTCTCCGGAGTCCGGGACCAATGCAATTTCTTTCCAGCACTTTTACAGGTTCACTTAGGTGCAATAGTAGTTTGGCACTCGTGGTAGGGCTCACCTAGTGAAATGGTTCCTAAAACATGGGTAGGTGATCGCCAATGGTAATCGAAACTATAAACGTATCTTACATTTGGGATATTTTGAGCGGTTGATTATCCCGAACAACCTATTTGTGTTGGCGCGCGACTTAGGGTCGTACCACCATTTTCTTTACCCCCGCGGATAACTTCCTACTCATATCTGCAATCAATGGCACCAATAATTTTATTGCGAAAATAATTTCCTCTTTGCAGACACCGTAGGTCCCTACTGCTAACCTACACCCAGCTGCTACTCTTCCTATCACCCTCGTCTCTCCATATTTCTTGACCGCTAATGGCGTAATGAGTTTGAGTTTGAAAATTCCCAATATTACTGGCAAGGCTGCCTGGAGGCTTGTCGGAAGTTACAAGATAACGGAGGTGTTTGATATTTGGCTGCAATTGCTAGCTAGTGCTGTGGAATAGTCTAGAAGGATTACTGTACGTATCCCTAATTAGCTGTATTATAATACTTGGCTGTGGTTAAGGTATGATGGTATTAACGAATGATGTATAATAGTAGACTGGCTCGTCGTTAGGCTTTGGTTAGACGAGGATTTTAAGGCACTGGTGGAGGCGAATCGTTTTGCACTATGTGGATTTTATTTTAGATTCCCACTGCGCGCTTGTTTTGTTGTTGAGGGCGAACTGTCAGGTTCCAAATTATTCTCTAATGGGTAGGAAGCGGCAGGTTAGTTGGCTAGTGAAATGGGAGGATTTGTCGTGTTCGTGGCTCCCGGGAGAGGTGTGATTTGTAATCACTAGTATGGATGGTTGTTAAACGGGGGAGAACAAGGTCAACGGAAGACAGCGAGGACTCACCTAGGTATTGTCACAGATCAAAAATAACTGAACGCGCCCGGGTAGCAACCGGAAAAACTTTTCCCGTTCATCCATTCCACTAATATTTCGTATACCAACCATCTGCCTCTATCACGGCCTGTACTCG
>Ga0307513_10000972_pt1 | contig 41467 bp, 16 predicted proteins | sample 15_EM_MG_FD_202174 | JGI IMG/M metagenome (GOLD analysis project Ga0307513, IMG submission 202174) | Populus trichocarpa ectomycorrhiza microbial communities from riparian zone in the Pacific Northwest, United States - 15_EM | ecosystem: Host-associated > Plants > Roots > Unclassified | place...
AGTATTAAAAGTGAACAAGATAACAAATACAAAACATGTTAGTATCAAACATTAAAGTCCATGTTGAGTTTATACTATACTTATTCTTACACTATTAGTGTAACATTTTCACCTTGACATAATAAACTTAGCTAAACATAATGAAAGAGAGAAACATAAATAAACAAGATAAGACTATAAATAAGATATAAGTTAACTAAGTAAAGGAAATGAAATGAAAAGCATAAACAAGAGATTAATATAAACAAAACTTAAGCATTACAAAAATATAAAGAGAGAGAGCAAGAACATGATCTTGATCTAAAAATTAAGATGCCTAAATGCATGGCAAATGCCTCCTTTTATAGGCCAACATTTGGAACTATTGATTTGATGATTAATTGTTGAGTGGGTGGCCACATCTTGACTTGGTGACAATCCTTATCTTCTTGTCTGAACAAAACGTCATTGCTAACGTCAGAATTTGAACGGATTGTCTTCATGAAAGTCTAGGAAATTATCTCAGTTTTCCAAAAACAAAAAAGAATCGATGCATTTGGACTTCTAGAACTCGAGATATGGGCTGAACATTGAACAGTGTCTGAGCTGCAAGACAGATTCAGACTTCTCTTTTGATGCTAGGATTTTGACTTCCAAAAGACAGAATTGAGTCTTGGACTCCCATGAATTTTTTAGGCCTATATCTTAGCTTTCTAGCCATATAAACCAAACTGAAATCCAAGATCTACAGCTCTAGATATGACCCAATGACTGAACAGTGTTCCAGTTTGGACTGAACCAACATCTCTTTTCTAAGCTTAGCCCTCTCTTTGTCTTCTCAATTTCAGTAGTTAAACTCATCAATCAATCCTTTCATTTATGTGATTGGCTTGCATTTAAGATGAACATTTACCATAAATTAAAGGTATCTTATAGTATTAGACATGATATTATAAAACATGCTCTAGTTAAGGAGTTATTGATACTTCAAGTGCAAAATGATGATATAAAACCTTGATAAAAATGCACTTTTAAGTACTAATCACTTAGAGACTAAAAGTTGCAGCTAACCTTAACCTTTGTAAATGGTGCACATGTTGCCTTTCCTGTTCAATAATTGTGCCTTCTTCTTTACCATAAATGGTGGGCTTTGTCTCCACCATTCAACATTGATAAACACTTCATTATATAAATACCAATGGAGTCATTTTTTTAAAATTTTATTACAATGGATATTTAATTGATGAGACCCTAAAAAATTCAAGTAGCTTAGGAGCAAGACTTATATGTTGGATAATCAGTTAATCTTTTGGTTCTAGCAATCTGATCCATTCTATCTAGTCAAGGTAGCTAGTAACCTGCAAAAGGTCTTTTTTGATAGATTTAAGGACTCTTATATGCTTAAGTATCTTTTTAGTTTTAATTTTAATTTTAATATTGTTGATTTCTTGGATTTATAGAGGATGTTGTGATGCATGCATGTCCTTGAATATGAAAATATAGTTTAATATATGCATGGTTCATTATGTACAAAGAGGAAGAAAATGCATGTTGTAAGATGTTGAACATATTCTAGAAATTCTAGAATTTCAAGAAAATGGTCGGGTCATTTTGTAAAATGGTTAGATTTAAAATGATCAAGCACATTGCACGACTTGTCACGATTCAATAGATGTCGTGATTCCTAAACGCGACATCCTTAAATATTGCGATTGTGAATCGCGACATGTACAAACTATGCTATTATGCTAGTATTTTTAATTTATTTTGCTAATTAAAAAAAAATCAATAAGGCAAGAAATCAAAAAGCCAAAGCGACCACATATAATCAAGGTTGTCAATTTCATTATGCTAGGACCAGAATGGTAGGTACACCCCAGTCGAAGACCCCACCGTGGTATGCGCCAATAAGACCACCAAAAGCCTTTGTAGCACTAGTGGTACACAGAAGTCATGGGTGATCATTGGTCCGATGCTTTGGGCGAAACCAATTCCCAGGGTGTGACGAGCGGTGTGTACAGGGCCCAGGTACATATACATCCTATACCATTTTAAAAAATAAGTCAGGTGTAAATTTTATCTCGTTATGGGTATCAAGTCATTTTAGATTTCTCGCCTAAATTTTAGTCAAAATGTTCCGAGTTTACTTCGTCGTTTTGTTCCTGATAAATAAGTGATGCAAGCAGAAGCTAAAGACAACAAAGATACATATAATACATAAATTTTTATGAGCGAAAAGGGTTAGATATGAACCTTAAATTCACAGTTTTATTCTCTCCAAAATAATGATGATAAAGTATGTCTTCAAAAGGAGGTTTACAAAGCTTTAAATGGGCTAGAAACCCTACCTCAACTAGAAAACAAAAACTAAAATCCAAAAATAACAAGGAAACAACCACAAAATCGGAAAATAACAAAACTACTAAAACCATGAGTCTTGGTGAGATTTTTTATATCTCAAGATCTGACGATCTGTGTAATGATATAGTGGCTACTATAAGAAAAACATTCTCCGCAAACTCCTGTAAAATTTTCAGTCCGTTTGAGTTGTTATTCAGATCTAGCACAATCAAACCTCCTATTGGACCTAGACTTATCTCACTGGTCCATAAAAACATTTGTTATGCAATCCATGTAATTTGTTTGGGACAAATTATCATGTAGTTGTAGCAAATCTACATCTGACTGCTCAGCATCACTTCTTATCTCAAGCCTGGCTACATTGAAAATAAATCTAATGAAAAATTAATTGGATGGAAAGTTTAATTTAGGAGGTTTCGTCCTGTCCAGCCACCAGCGGCTGGTTCAATTCAACTACAGCAGACGACGAAAGCCGGTGGATTGGTGGAGCCAAAAGTCGGAGTGGATGAGCAGGGGTATCGCAGGTTGGTTGCAGGGAGATAGGTGTCTTATACAACTCCATATCAGGCAGCTCCAGTGGCAACCATTGTAGCTGTTGATTGTACGCAAGGTGGTGGCGTGGTGAATCAGCTCCACAAAATTCTTCTGTGTGATTTTTTGGGTTATAAATGATTGGTTGGTTGGATTCATTGGTTTATTAATTGGTTTTTTACATGGTTTAGGTCGATGTGAATGGTCCAAATCCTTGGAACTGTTTTTGAGGAGGTTTTTTTTACTCTTTTTTTAATGTGAAAATTGGGGGATTTGCTTCATGATTTTGTGATTAGATTATGGCACTTGTATTTCCTCTCTCTCACACCTATATTTATACTAGAAAAGTGGGAAATTGTGTGCAAGTGGTGAAGATATATTTTTAATCTGTTAATTTTAAATTTAAATTTCGGTCAATCCCGATTTTTCTCACCAACTTTGCTAATTATTAAAGCAAAAAAAAAAAAAAAAAACCACCTGCGTTTCCATACATATGCAATGCTGCTTTCTAATGCCACGCCTCCACCTCTCCTCCTCCGGCATTCACTCCTTGTCAAAAGCAGCAGTGCTCTTCTCTGGACTGTCGGGGCTTGCATGTCTCTGGCTTTTCCTTTTTTTCCCCTTCCATCTATTCCTTTGTCTGAAAGTTCTTGAGAATATTTATATGATTTTAAATTTTGTGGACTAAAGAGTGCTAAAATTTGTGTGAGATTTCGCATCTTATGTATTTTGAAATGTGAATAAAATGTATGGCCACAATACTTAAAATATTGATATTTATGGTCTACGTACCTAATAAAAAGAAGAAAGAAAAAAAAAACACTATTTTTTTTATATTTTTAAAGTAAGTATTGTTTGTTCGGTTAGGTTTTTTTATATATAAAAACCAACCAAACAAATTTATATGTATATATATATATATATAACCAAATCTAACTAAAAAATTGTTCAAGATTAATTTTAATTTGATTCAGATTGATTTTTAAAGAAAAAAACCAGCAAAACCTGTCATTTTTAATGAGCTTTTTATGGGCCAATTATTTAGTACGATGAGTTGTTCCTGATTGCCCACGGAACATACATTGAATAAAGTAAGATCTGAATTAAAGTCTTTTCATTTCTTTCCTTGTGTTACTAGCAAATCATAATGAGCAAAGATGAGTTATTATATACAAGTACAGTAATGTTGGTATCTTGATCATCTTAAAAACTCTGGAAGCTAGCTAAGAAAACAAACAATATATAAAAGAAGGAATATGAGAGGTAGCTTAACTGGTCAGATCTTGGGTTTGTTTCTCAATAGTCACAAGTTCGAGTCCTGAATACATGGTCGTTAACTTCAAGGCCTGTGGAATTAATCAAGATACACGCAAGCTGACCTGAATACTCACGGTAATAAAAAAAAAAAAGATATAAAGGAAGGTAAGTCATGTAAACTATAATGTAAATCAAAATTGGAAGAAATACTAAAAGATATATGTTGAGTGATACACTTTATACTAGCTAAAAATAACCTTATAGTTACTAATGGATAGACAAAGCTAGCTAGTTGAGTGACATTTTGCCACAAAATACTAAACTAAACAAACAGTTTTTTTTTTTTTTTTGCCAAGTAAAGAAAATTAACAAATGGTTCTCAATCAACACTTAATAATAGAAAAAGAGAAGGAGAACTCAATCAGATCCCAAACAAATGGTTTTCATTTTCATATATGTTCTACACTTCATGACTTTAATTATCTAAAAGGGAAAAAAAGAGTCAAAGCAAGGGAATAAGAACAAAAAGAGTTAAACTAAGAAAGGCAAACAGTTCATAGTAAAAGATCTCCTCATATGACTAAGATCTTATGTTTCCTTTCTTTTAGCCTAAGCAGCTTAACCCAAGATAGACAAGAGAGGATTGAGAGATAGTTTACTGTGATGGAGGATGGTGAGCTAGGGAACAACGACAAACAGAGAGTAGGGAGAGGGGGCGCCTAGTTTTGGCTTTTATGTTTATTGATTTAGGGTTAGAAGAAGATTTTCTATTTATACATGTTTTTTAAATTCTAGTTAAATCGGTATGTTTAATTTGATGTTCAATTTAATTTTATCAATTTTATACTTTTAAAATCAAAATCGAACCAGATTCAAAACAAATTTGGTTCTTTAATTGGTTAGTTTGATTTTTTTCTCAATTTGGTTTTTTTTTTCCTCGCATATCTAACTTCACCCGTCAGAATATGAAATTAACCTAATCATCATAACCAAAGTTCTAGCCTTGACTCTTGAATATTTAGAAATGTTTAAATTTTAAAATTATATTTAGATACTTGACATTGTGGTTATAGATGTGTGTGAATTCAACATGCATTATTTCAATTCAAATATATATATTACATGACCTAGAGGTCAGAAAAATAAACCAAAAGATTAAACCAACTAAATTTTTTTTAAAATATTCAGTTTGGTTTTGATTTCATAAGATTGAAACTAAATTAACTAGATAAAACCAAATCAATTCAAATAAAATTAAAAAACCCTGGGTACTATAAATAAATAAAAAATTTACTTTCTAAGTTTTTCTATTGTGTGTTTGGTATTGTGGTAGCTATTGTGGTTGTGGGTTGAAAAAAGTTGTTTTATAAAAAGTACTTTTGGGTTGAGGTTGATTTGGTATTTATGTATGTTTGGTTAAAACTGTGGTTGAAATTGAGGTTGAACAAAAAATAGTTTAATGTGTTTGTTTAATAATGCTTTTGAAATTGAGGTTATAAAATAATTTAAATATTGTAGATTTAATTATTATTATTACATCATGAAATAAATAATACTTTATATGAAATATTTTTTATTGGTCCATTAAACTATCTACATTTCCATCACGTATGAAATACATCCGACAAAAACTACAGTTTTTTTGGTTTGTTAAGCACGCAACAACATCAAGTAAAATATAATCAGGACAAAATTGGGATTGCGATTAAATTCTGCAAATGTTACGTCATCAAGCGATCTCTGTCTAATTTATGTAGTGTCATTGAATAATGTTAAACACTAGTTTTTCGAATAAAACACAATTAAAAAATTAAAAATAATTTTTATTTTTTATTTTACTGTGTCGGACCCGGTTTAATGCATTTTGAGATTTGGACTGGACCCGGTCCTGCCGGAACCGGTCCGACTGGAACAACATGCTACACTGTTTAGTGAACAGTATAGCATGATGCACTGTTCATCTTGCGCAGTGTTCATAGAATGAATTAATTAGCATGAACAGTGTAGCATGCTACACTGTTCATGCTAATTAAAATTCTTAAAGTGCGCAAGAAGCGTGAGAGAGGCAGGAACGCAACAAGAAGCATGGAATTTCAGCTTCAACAAAACAGCGTTTTCAACGTAGATAATAGTAGGGCTAACATATAAAAATCACAGCTGATTTTATAACCAAACAATATATTGCAACTATTACACACTAAATGCAGCCACAAACACTTAGCCAAAGAGCAACACTGTTTATTTCTTCTTATTCATAAGCATTTTTGTTTTTCCTGAAGTCTGAAATAAGCACGATTGAGCATTATTTCCTTGACATAAACTTTATCATTTTATTGCAAATTTTTTTTTTAAAAAAAAAATCCATCCTTATATTTATGCAGATGACCCTAGTGTCTCTTAACTGGGATAATGTGCAAAATAAAAATTTATTTTCTTGGCATGGTATTGTTTATGACGTTGTTATTTATTTTTTTTAAGCTTTTTGGAGGCCATGCTTTATAAATTTGGATTTTATTAACTTGATGGTATGTGTTATTTAATTTCTCTTGCTTACTCAAACAAAACAAAAAAAGAATATTAGGAAGGGTTCTTGTAGAATTAGCACTAACAATTAAAAAATATTTAATATACTCTTTGGAATCTTGTAAGAAAATTAAATAATATTAACATTAATTACAAACACATCAAAAATCACAAAAAAATCTAAAAATCAATATAGGTTTTTTGGTTTCTAACATAAATTAATCGAAATGAACTAAATTGATCGGTTGGAACCGGTTTTGGTTTGATTTCAATTTTAATTTTAAAAAAAAATTAATTTGGTTATTTTTTATATAAAAACCAAACAGAAAATTATGCCCCAAAATGAATTGTTCTGGAATTGAAATTTATGGTTTCAGTAAGAAAAAGAAAATGTCAACCAAAGCATAACATAATTGACAACCTTGCAGATATCTAACTACCGAAGGCCTAACACCACCAACCAAAGACGGGGAGAGTTGAAACAAAAAGGAAAAAAGAAAAGGAGAGAATGGTACTTTTCTTTTTATTTAGAGGAAAGTAGCTGTTATGTATGAGATTCGAATGTTTAATATAGTAAAGCATCAATGGAGAATGGCAGCTTTTAAATCATCCAAACCAAGTCTTCTTGGGAATATCGTTGTCATCTCTAAACTACATTCTATAAACGATAACATATTATAAACTTCGACGTACTGAATGGATTCCACAGAACGCACAGCTACACCAGGAGTGGCTTTTACTTCTTACCATGCCCATTGTTAACCTGAACAAGGAAGGGTACATGAACATAAACATGCAGAGAGGGGCAGGGAAATCTTATAATCAAGATGTATTTGAAATTTAATCAAGGTACGTTTTCATTCAGGGATAACACTCCAATTTGCACCCATGTTGTCAGTTTCGGACACTTTTAAATTAAAACAATGGCAACAAATTAGGATCCTTGGCAAACAGAACACTAAATTGCTGAAACCAAGCAATCATCCCAGATGAGATAAATATTTCCCAATCAACAGGCAGATGAGATCCGAGTTTTGATACTAACTAAAACCCTAAAAACTATAGAGTTGAGGTTAAGGTGGAGAAAAAATGGAAAGAGAATCCAGGAGGCGGACGCCCAAGAAAAGTTGAATGCATCAACTCTGCAAGTCCTCACTGTGTTTGAGAATATTAGACTTCATTACTAGGGCAGTAGAACAATGACACAAATGAGTCCCAAAAGGTAATAAATGCATCAAGATGCAAAAATTATACACGATCACCATCCCATTTTAACACATTTGATTGATACATGATATACTAAAATAATCACAAAATTATCATCTCTTTATTAACCTTTATGAGGCATCCAATAGCTCAGTCAACCATAAAATAATCCGGCAATGAGCTCTTGAGGCTCAGTGTACCTTTCAAACAATGAGTAGCATTTAGAGCATGTACCTGCAGTATCCATTCACTACAGGCAGGGGTCTTGATCTGTAATGAAGTATGAAGACCTGTCAACAAAACCTTGACACAGAATCTGCATCCATAGTCCTAACAAATCCAGGCATGTCAAGCCTAGGTCCTGCAATGGTTCTGTATATGTAAAGCTTCTCAACAGGGCAGCTTTCCGGCCTCGATTCTGGAGGTCCCCTCTCATCAATAACTTCAACATTGAGCCTAGGCATCTTCTGACCTAGCAGCTTACATGCTCCAAAACTCACTGAGCAAGAAGACATCCAAAGGGATCGCATTGTCTCCAGCTTTGCAGCATTGGCCAAAAGAGCCTTATCCCCAAAGGAACAGTCCCTAATTTCAAGTTTGCAAAGCCTTTCACACCCAGACAGCACATGGTGGAGTCCCAGATCACTATCGCCAGCAAATGCCACAGATAGCATCTCTATTTTTTTTCCATAAGTTCCAATGTACTCAAACACACGATCAGTCAGTAGACCTGAGAGGGAAAGACGCCGGAGATCCTTGTAGTTTTCAACAATGGCTCCAAAACCCAAATCCAGAGGCTGAAGTGTTTGGTAATCAGGAGCCTGAGGTTCAATAATACAAAGACGGAAGCAGGTCATGCTTGGACGGTTCTTTGCTACTGTAACTAGAGCAGCATTAGTCATTTGACGGCAAAAGTACAGAACTGACTGAAGCTTAGGACAGCCTTCAGAGACAGAGACAAGGCCCCTTTCTGTCAAGGATACATTTGGTTCTGCAGCAAATGGGTCAGATGGAAACACCCTCAACTCTGTCAGGTCCTTGCAACATGCTGCAAGAGCTTCAAGTCCAACGTCTTCAATGTAATCCAGCACCTGCAGTGATGCCCTTTATTAGCTCGAACAAAAAAAGGCAGGATTTTTTTTCTTTTTTCTGGAAAAAAAAAAAACAGCAACCTAAACTTGAGTCACGTAGATCAAAGCAGCATCCAAACATGGTTGTGCAACAGCCATGAATGCGGTCCCATATGATAAACTTTTAAAGCAAAAATTGGCAACCGAGCATGCAAGCATCTAACTCGCACCATAAACTCCAGCTTTCTAGAAATTTATGCCTCTTGCCAAGTGAGCAAGTAAAATATGCATTCAGAAACAAAAATCATGATAGAAACTTAAAACTAGAATGTAAAACTTACCCATAAACGCTGCAGATTCGAACATTGACTGACAAGTTTAATGAGATCAGCGCTTTGTATATTGGCATATCTCAAGTTCAGTGATGTTAAGCCAGAACAGACAGGATAAACTGCTGGAAGGTAAGCTGGATTTACATCCCAAAACCCAGATAGACTCCTCAGTTCTTTACACACAGAAAAAGCTCCAGCCAGGTTTGAGAAGATTTCAGGCTGCAACTTAGCCGAGAACTCACCTGTGCCCAATTCAACAAGTTGTGGTGCTTGGCGAATAAGTTTAGCAAGCCTCTCAACGGGCACAGCATGGTTGAGCTGAAGATTCTTTAGATCAGGACACTGGCCAACCAGGCGCTCCAGAGCTGAGAAACTCAGCTCAGCCCCTAAGCAGGAAATATTAAGAGAGACCAGTGATGTAAACGAGTCAGGAAAACTGTTCAACCACTGCCCACTTGGATCATCCACCTCACTCTCTCGTAAATCCAGCTCCCTCAGATTCCTGTAAACAAGTTGCGCAAGTGATGAAATGCACAAGACACAAAAATATACTAAATTACAACGATAAAAGCGTGATTTGGCATAAAATTAGCACTCCATCACTGTCCTTATCATTGAAAATGATGACTTCCTCATTACTAAAGTTACTTGTCATTTGCTTGTTAAGTCAGCCATTATCATCACCCTCGTCCATAAGTGACAAATTAGCACAAACTACACCAGGTTTTCAAAATTCTCAGCTCCAAATCTACAGAACAAAGCTAGAAACTAAACCCGAAGTACAGCACTCATGAAGTTTTATGCACGAATAATCATGAAAGAAAATAACAACAAAATCACATCGACAAATTAAAGCTTGTTTTGAGTTCAGACTCCTCAAAGAGGGGCAAATAAAGAAAGAGGAATGCAGCAGCAAGAAAGAAACCTGCAATCGGCTGCAATGGCAGAAAGTCCATCCGTAGAGAAACCCTCACAAGACGAAAGCACCAAAACCTTAAAATTTTTAAAACTCTTAGCAATAAACTCCAAACTCTCGTCGGAAATCACCATCCTCTTCAACCTAATCTCTTCCAACCAAGGATAGGCGGTAGCCAACGCCGCTATCCATGGGTAAAAGTAACCTCCCCAACCGTCAGGCACCAAATTAAAGTCCGCAAAGTGTGGCTTCCCTTTGAGCTCCACCGATCTTAGCTCCGGAAACCTCCTTATAACCATATCAGGCCTCACCGCATAACAGTTACCAACAAATATTCTCTTCCTGCACCACCGCTCTATCTCGTACCACGACTTGCACACCACCGATACGGCGTTCCTGTCTTTGTCGTTTGTAATAAACGAGAGCACATGCTCTAGCACTTCCTCCGGGAACGTACTCGCCTTGTTCGGCATTGTCAATGCTAAAGCCAACGTGCCGTTTATTAACGACGGGATTCAATTCCGCTCCGTATGAAAACTACAGATTTGCAGAGAGCAAGAGAGTATGGGGAAGGAGTTTTGGGTTTTTCATGAGTGATTAGCAGATGAATTTTAACTAACTATGGTAAAATAGGGAGGTTGGGGAGTGAGATTTTGACACGTGGAGAGTAGTTTAAGGTGGCTGATGGATGAACGGTGGGAGAAAGAAAAGGGCAATGATCTCATCTGCTAGGTTAGGTTAGGTTAGGTTGGGCAACGCAGGTAGGTGAGCTCTTATAATTTATAGTGAGAAGGAATAGGTAATAAAATATGTGATAATGGCGAGGGGGGGAGATGGAATCTCATCTAATGATTCGTATTGCACGGCTGGATGTGAGGGATCAGATATCGAGGGGAGCCACAAGCAACGTGAAGATGCGAGAAAAAATTAATGGGTGAAGGAGGAGGAATGATGGGATTGTTCTGATGTGATTGATATTTAATAAGATGACCACCGTCAATCAATGATACTATATATAATTTAAGTATGCTGCATTTTCAGTTCGAATTTTTCTTAAAAATAAAAAAAAAATATTTAAATATTATTAATATTTTTTTTAGTTAAAAAAAGTTAAATTTTCTGGAAGTTAATTTAATATAATATTGATGTTATAGGTTTAAAAGCAACTTGAACAATCTATAAAAGTATAGTTTGATGTAATAAAATTTTTAAGATGATTTTTTTTAATATTAAAATAACAATATATTAAATTAATTTGGATTAACTCGGGTTAATATGTCAAATTTGTGAGTCGGGTTATGAGACTATAATAACATTTTAAAAAACAATTTAAAATAAATTATAAAATCTAATTCTCAATTAATCATGTCATACCCTCCTCGAAGGGTACGACATCACGACGACCCTTCTCGAACAGTGTCCTGGATGGTTTTTGGTTGGTTTGAGGGAGTCGCCACCTAGTATTTATGGTTACTAAAAACTCTAACTGGTCTTTTAGATATTATAGACAATGAACTAATTGCATAAAAGAAAGGTATTAGTATCTCTACTACGTCATACCCGAGGTAAACTACATTGTCTTTTCTCTTTATTTGTTATAGTCTGATGATGTTTCTATCAACCTATTATGGCGGGTTTGCTATGATGAACAAACTCTGGTTTCTAGGTCAAAGACTTGATCTATAACGGTGAAAGGTCCTCAATTATCATTTAGACTTTTTTTCAGGGTAAAATTGAAATATTTGCTATTGCGTCATTCCAAATAATATTTCAGATAAAATTTATTGTAGTTTTTTTTATCCTTATATTATGAATGAATGAATGAGTTGTATTACTCCCAGTAATATTTTGGATATTAACCTCATACAAGTTTTTTTATCCTTATATTAAAGGTGAGAAATAATAAAATATTATCCCTTATAATATTTTGGATATTAACTTTTTTGTAGGTTTTTTATCCTTATATTAAAAGTGAATAATATATTCTTTCCAAAATAAGTTTTTCATATTTTTTTTTTTTTTTGAAAAACTTGGCCATATTTTATTTAAAATAAAATTGTATTTTTGAAAGAAATATTTTTGTTGTTGTTTTGTGGAGGGAAAACAATTCGTTTAATACCTAAAAAGCATCTCGCGCATAGGTCACAATTCCAAATATTATATACATGAAAGTAGAAAAAAGTGGAGAATTCAAAATTAATTGTATAATGATCTTTCAAAAATTAAGAATTTATTAAAAATTGGACGAAGACCGTGTTTGGCAAGATGCAATAAAATGTTTTTATCAAAGTTAATTTAACCACGATATCAATTCAAAACAAATTATCGTTCATCAACTCAAAATGGAACAACGCCAAACATCCATACAAATCTTATTAATTTCGCGAACTTGTATTCAAATTTCATGTTAATCCAAATAAATCAAAATAAATCCAAACATAACTCTTACACCAACATAATGTCTAAAAAGCAATCTCAATCCAAAAAATATTCCCACAATAATTTGAGTTTATAGATCGACCTTTCGGGGCATTTAAAATGTCTAGAGTATACTAAAATAGACACTAGAATACCGCTGGAACAATGGTAGCGCGTGGATTCACGCGTCGCCACTACTAGAGGAGTGTGAGTTGCTGAATTTGAAGCTCCCCCGCCTCTTCTTTGCTCCTACACTAGTGGAGCTCCTTCACGTTCCTTGAGGAGGGAGATCTAGCCTTCCAAAGCTTCGGTAAGTTCAACAGCCACTTGAGGGAGGAGATTGGTGCACTCGAAATTTCAATTTCCCTCACCTTTATTTTGTTTTCTTCATCATAGAAGCAACATCACTAGTGAAGACTTGAGCTTCCATGAACCTTGTTGAAGCTTACAGACTATGCAGATCGTGAGGCTAATGTTGTTGGAGGCGATAATGAAGGAGGTTGATGTGACTCTCGGTAAAGGTGTTAACAACTATTGACAATGGAGAAGGAAGTGAGAGACAGGGTTGTTGCTTTTAAGTGTTGATCGCAGTTGGGTGATGGTTGCACCGATGATGAATGGTTGGGCAAGGTTGGTGGTGTTTGGTGGAATTGGTGTGAGGAAAAATGACAGTGGTGTGGTTGTCTTAGAAATATGAAGAAACAAATAAAAATAGGATAAAAAGCTGCATGTTTTCCTTATTGCATGTGGGTTTCTTCCTTCTTTAAATGATTTGGTTTACATGGTTTGGTTTTTCAGGTGAGAATTGTTGGTTGGTGGCAAGCTTGGTTGTTTCGGGTTAATGGAGGTTGTTGGTGGGGACGTGCAGGGCTGGTGGTTTGAGAGAGAAAAAACAGATATTCAGGCAACGCTGTCATGTTTTAAAAAAGGAAAAAAACAATGTCAAATGAGAAAAAAAAAACTAATATCGAGCGATGAAAACAAAAAGAATATAAGATAAAAAATAATGTCAATCCATGTTAACCATTAAGCTAAAATGAAAACCCAATGTCAAATGACTTAAGTCATTTAACCATAAGTAACAAATTTGAAAAAATCTTGAAACCTAATATTTAACTAATAAAATGTTGAAGGATAAAAAAAATCAAACATACAAAACAATAAAAAAAATAGTAATTATAAGCCACAAAAAGGTATGAGCCTATCTCGGTTAACCTGTCAAACCTAAAGGTCATATTATGAAATCATGATAACCTGATAAAAAAAAACAAAGAAATCACAAAAGCCAATTTAAAAAAAAAACTAATGTTGAATCATGAGATGAGAAAAATAAATAAGTAAGAAAAAACCACCAACCCTGAATATCCAAGATTATTTATCTTTCTTTTTTTTATCTTTCTTTTTTAAAACGCGATTATGTTTTTCTAACCGTTGGTCTATCTAAAGTTTAAGAAAAGTCATTCTCGATAAGGAAGTCTTTTTATTATTAGGTTAAAAACCTAACCGTTCTAATGCCAACATAAATAAATAAATAAATTATCTTTTTATTTAATATAAGAAATATGTCTCACGTATAAATTCATGATCTCGTATATTAAAATAAAAAAAAAAACATTTTAATTTTTTTATGTAATATCAGGAATATATCTTATGTATAAGTTCATAATCCTGGATATTAAAAGAAATAAAATAAATTGTTTTTGGTATTTTTGAAATGTAGACTAAAATCCTTTGGAATATTACAAACTTGTTGTAAAATCCATGCAATATTTAAAAAAAAAACACTTTAGATTTTTTTTAAAAAAAATACTTAAATAACTTTAGGATTTTTAGCCACATACAACAAAAAAAATTGTTATTATTTTTATTATTTTTTAGGCTTTGTTTGGCAAAAACTCATTTTTATTTATAATAAAACTATAAAAAATAGGATTAAAAGATGTTTGTCAAACACACCCTTAAACTCAAAAACCCTTTAACAAAAATTTTGGCAAACCAAATAAGATCTTAAACCTTTGACTCAATTTGACCTGACCAGGTTGACCTGAAATTTTTGGTTTGACCATAAACCGAACAAAAAATCCTTGTTTGACCTGAAAAAAAAAAAACTAAAGCTAAAAAATAGATTAAACACTAAAAAAACTCAAAAAATCTTGAACAAAATTAATAAAAAAAAATAAGGAATATCAAGAACACCAAATATGAACCCAACAACATAGGTTCCAAAAAAGACCAAATTTGGTCAAAACAAATGCACATACATGTTTAAAATCATGCAAGAATTAATAATCTAGTATCCATTCATTTCAATTTTCTTTTAAACATTACGAATTTGTAAAAATGAATTTTGTTTTTAAACCGAAATTCTAGGATTAAAAAGCATTAAAATCATGTTATTGATGTAAATAAACATTAGATTATTGGTTAATCATGCATAAATAAAGGTTCTGTGTAAAGAAATTGATCAAAAGTGGCCCAAATCAAGGGGTTAAAGCAATGTTCTTCCCAAGAACATGAAGAACACTGCCTATAAACCTAGAAAAAACCCAGTCATACCCAACCACTACCAAGCCCTAGAAATTGGCATTTTTTGCTTCTAAAACATATCTTTTTTATCCCAATAAGTCATAATACTATACACAAACATGTTTAAATAAAAAAACTAACAAAAAAAATCAAAAAATCAAAATCAAGCATGAGGTACCAATCCAAAAACTACAAAACTAAAGCAGTCTACATGTTCATGTAACATTGATTTAAAATTGATTTTTTGAACCTATTTTGTGCACGATCAAGCTTAACAAACCCAGGATAAATATCCTTACTTTAACATATATAGCTTAAGCTAAACAAAAACTAAAACAACATTACATATATATTAAAAAAATAAATTTAAATAGCAACTTGAATATATCAAAAATATAAAAGGACTTTAAAAAAACATCATTAAATAAAAAAAACACAACAACAAAGAGATGAATGCAACATTACTTGTTAAGCTTTCCAAACCTTTTTTATATGCTTGTAAATATAAATATATATAAAAAAAAGCAGGTCATAAAGGACCTGCTTTTGGATTAACAAGGTATACTTAGAAAAACTACTCTTTCTTGTCTTTTATTTGAAAATATTTGCATCTCATAAACTTACAAAGCTTAAGAAAACTTTTGTTTAGGCTTTTAAACCTCTACACTTATGTTTCTTATTGATATTTCTCTTCCTTTTCTTATCTTATCTTTTCTTTCTTTTGTTTTTCTCTCTTTTTTTTCTGCCTTTTTTTTCATCATTAGGAGGGATATTTATAAGGTTTTTATAGGGTTTTAGGAGGTCTTAAATCTATTTCTAATCTCTTGACATTGAGGGAAGTGTTGTAAACTCTTGATAAGAACTTATAAGGAGCCTTTATGTGTGAACACAATCGATTTCTACACAGTGGTTTCACTGTCAGGGCTGACTGAGTTGCCCACTTCTAAAGCTTTGTTGGAGCAATTATGACGACATAGTCACATGATATCACCAGAAGTTGGTAGAGGGGATGCTTATCTGATACAATCGGTTTTTCTCCCCTTAATGTTGTTTTATATGCACTATAAAATTTTTTGTGTGGTGTGATAAAATTTTCTCTCCAATAAATTGAAAAAAAAAAACCAATAGAAAAAGAAAATACTTCCTACATTAAGAAAAAAACTAAGTCACGCGGAAAAAATATTGTAGCACAAAAGAGAAAAAAACATTGTGGATTGTAATGGTGTTTTCTTTCTTTTTTTGGTCCTTTGGTTTTTACATTTAGATCCCTCCATTTTTTTTCTTTTTTTTATTTGATCCTTTGGTGTTGCGTTTGGGCAGGACAAACTGGTTGGCATATGCTAGCATTAAGGACACTTTCACCATCTTTAGACGGCGCGTGAGGCATCATATAACGGTCAAACACCTTCTTTCATAACGACGTTGTAAGCATCTCAATACATATACACAGTGGTCCACCGCATGTAGACAAAGGTGTAATGGTTGAACTCCGATGGATTTTTTATTCTCCCTCCTCTTTTCTCTCTTCTCCTCGGGTTTCGTTAACCTGCTAAAATTTAAAGGTATCCTGTTATTTTTTTATATCAAATTTAGTCATTATTTTTTTGATTTCTATTTGTTCTATTTTTAATAATTTTTTATTGATTGTGTTCTTTAATTTCATCCCTCATCATTTGATTTCATTTAATTTTTATATCCAATTTAACCCTCATTCTTTTGAATGCCTTTTGTTTTCTTTTTTTATCCTCTTTTTAATTGAATTTTATTTTTAATTTTATTCCTCAAAATTTGGTTTTAGCTTATTTTTATGTCAAATTTTGTCCTCATTCTTTTGATTGTTATTTGTTTTGTTTTGGATACTTTTTTTATTGATTTTTTTTTTCAAATTCTTTCATGGCTAGCTTTTTGTTAATTGGAAATTTTGTTTCGTATTTTTTTAGGATTTGCCTTCTACAAGGTTAGTCTCGGGGTTATGATCCAGGTCATGGGTTTTGAAAATTAATCCGAGTTGACTTTGATATTTTTTAGGTCATTTTTTATATCATCATTTAACATTTGATTGGTTAAGAATTGGTCTTCACGCTTTTGTTTCACTTCTTTTTTTATGAAGCTATCCTGATCTCATGTTTTGGATTGGAGGCTTAACGGGTTAACCTAGATTGACTCGTGTCTTTTTTTCGTTGCTTTTTTTAATTCATTTTTTTCCTATTTCTCCCACCAGTACTAAATTGTTTGATAATTGAGCTATGCAGTTTTACTCAATTTGCTTTCAACCTATTTATACTTGTACTATAACCTGGTCTAGGATTTGACATGCTGACTCAAGTGAGCTCGGATTAAGTTTTTTAACCTTTTCTAAATTATGTTTTTTCTTCAATTTTGTCTTTCAAAATTCGATTAACTTAAAATTGAGCTTCAAATGTTTTCTATTTTTTCTATGATATTATCATATTCTTAATTAATTTTTGTTTTATTGTCAAATAAGATTGTGAAGACCTTTTAAGAATATTTAGAGAATATATTCTCATGGCATTGACAAACATTTATTTTTTGAGTTGATTATTGTCAATTTTTGTTCAATGTATTTATTTTTGCTATATTATTTTATTTATATTATTAAATTGGATGAGCTGATTAAACCAAATCAGATTAATTACTATTTTTCTTCTTTAAAAATGTGTGGTAATCTTTTATACTCGGGAAAAAAAGGCTCGGGGGTTTTGCTGGATGCCAATCGAGAATTATCTAAGATGCACCGGTATACATATGTAAAATTATCAATGAATCTTTCCTTTTCAAAAGATATGATGACGGTTACACCCTTTTATATGTAGTTGTAGATGCCTATTCCTTCCATAGAAATGAAGGGTATTGTTGTCAATCTGTGAAAAGGTATGGGGTGGCAGTATTGTCTCAATCAGCATGGAAGCTTGAGACTTACTGTCCTTTTTATGTCAAAAAGCTGTTGGAGCTAAAAAAAAAAATAAATACAAGGGTAATGATCATGTTCTAAAGGAGAGGATCTTGACTGTTGGATAGCTAGGCATCCTTGTCCATGGCCAACCGTAAACAAATGGTCATTACTTTAGTGTTAGGGTGTGCTTACTTTAGTTTACATGATTTTTTTATTTCAAATTAATGTTTTTTTCGTATTTTTTTTTTATAATTTTGATATGTTAATTTTAAAATTAAAAAAATTATCCCAGACACTTTCCAACTTTTATTCTCTTATTAATCTTTATGCAACATCTTTAGTTAATTCGATCCTCGTACGACTACATAAAAACCTTCCTTCATTTGCTGTGTTACATGGACCAAGGTTCATCGATGCATGACATATGTTACATGTTAGATTAAACATGTATGATAAATTAGAAGATGTATTTGAAAATTAATGCAAATAAAACATGAGGATGCAATGAAATTACATAAAAAAAATAGTATAAAACCAGTAACAAACATGAAATACTACAAAACTAGTATATTAATCCGCGCTCCGCAGTGGGTCAATATCAATTTTTTTTTAAATTTCAAAAAAATATTAAGAATATTAGAGAATATTTTAAGCTTCTTGGGTCTGGCAGTCATGCCAGACCCAAATGACATGAGTCTAATGGTCATGCTAGACCCAAGAGCCATGAGTCTGACGACCATGTCAGGCCTAACAAACTTGGGTACCAAAATTTACTTGAATAACAATAATAATAATAATAATAATAATTAATTATAATTGTAACATCAATAACAATAACAATAACAACAACAACAACAACAACAACAACAACAAAAAACAATAATAATACTAAAAAGCATAACAACAATAACAACAACCATGCTAGACTCAAGGTGCTTGAGTCTAACAAATATGTCTGAGCCAAGTTTACTTAAGTTTGACAACATGTCATACCCACATTCCTTGAGTCTAATAATAATGTTTGTCTCAAGGTGCTTGTTTGGCGGCCATGCTAAACCTAAGAGACTTTGGAACCCAAGTTTACTTGAATAACAACAACAACAATAATCATACTAATAATGCTAAAAATAATAACAACAACAAACATGTCAAACCTAAGAGCCTTGGGTCTGACGGTCATGCCAGACCCAACAGACTTGGGTACCCAAATTTACTTGAATAATAATAATAATAATAATAATAATAGTATAGTAATAGTTAATTGTGATTGTGATTGTGACATCAATAAACAACAACAACAATAAGAATAATAATAATCACACTAATAAGAATAACAACAACAAAACAACAACAACAACAATAATACTAAAAAGCATAATAAGAAGAAGAACAACAACAACAACAACAACCATGTCAAACCCAAGGTGTTTGGGTCTAGCAAACATGTCTGAGCCAATTTTACTTGAGTCTGACAACATACCAGATCCTCGTTACTTGGGTATGACAACATTCTAGACCCAAATTGCTAGAACCAAGTTTACTTGGGTTTAATAATAATATTTGACCCAAGGTGCTTGGATCTGGGGGGTCATAATAGGCCCAACAGACTTGGATACCTAAGTTTACTTGAATAATAATAATAATAATAATAATAATAATAATACAGCAATAACAGTAACAATAATCATACTGATAACAACAACAACAATCATGTTAGACCTAAGGTGCTTGGATCTGGCAACATGTTAGACCCACATTACTTGGGTCTGGCAACAATGCCTGACCCAAAGTGCTTGGGCCTGGCGGTCATGCCAGACCCAAGAGCTTTAGGTACCCAAGTTTACTTGAATAATAATAATAATAATAATAATAATAATAATAATAATAATATAGTAATAGTTAATTGTAATTGTGATTGTGATTGTGATGATGATAACAACGACAACGACAACAACAACAAAAACAATAAGAACAACAACAACAACAACAATAACAGTACTAATACTACTACTACTAAGAACAACAACAACAACAACGATAATAATAATCATACTAACAACAACAACAACAACAATAACAATCATGCTTGACCCAAGTTTATTTTGGTTTGGTAACAATGCTAGATCCAATAGCCTAGGGTTTGACGGTCATGTTAGACCCAAGGACCTTAGATTTGACGTGTTTGCCAGACCCAGGCAAATAACAAACAAACAGAGGATAATTGTGCATTTTAGTTGTTAGAAGAGAGAAAAGAAAGAAAAAACATAAATAACCAAAGAAACATCTTGCAAAAAGATAAGATGAAAAATTAAAAGTAAAACTACCATTACAATTCACAGTAAAATGTTTGTTGATCTATAGTGATTTTCCCTACACCATTTAGCTTTTATTATAATTATAAAGAGATTATTAACACAATAAAATATAGAATTTATTGGTAAAAAAGATAAATGCATTGAATTCTCTTTTATGCAATTTCTTTTAAAATTTTAAGATGATTAGAGTTTTAAACAATCCCCGACTCGTCTTATAAAACTTTTCCAACGACAAACTCTTGAAAAACCGACCACTCCCTCTAATTTTTTAATGGAAAAGAACACCCATTTATGCTGCAGACCATCCAACCAACCATTGCAGACTCACCTTCAATGCACAAGTTTGTAGTGATTTCAATGCTTAAACATTAACTCCCTTGTCACAAATTCATAGAGCCTAGCTATTTGTTTTTGTGCATTTTAAATTGAGTTTCAAATGAAAATGAAAAGCAGCTAAAATGCATATAAAAACATGTAGACAAACACACTTTTACTGCCTCCTTCGTAATGTACTAGACAGACCCTAAGACTCTTTTTGTCTCCGTCACCTTTTTATCACAAACTTGCAACATCCATCACCTATAGTCCTCCTCCATTCAAAGAATCTATCGACTCCACCTCCTTCGTAATTGTCCTTCCTTATTTTGTCGAGTGTTGTCGTCACACCTAATATTATTATTTTAATCAACTGAATGTATATCAAGTAATTGACATATCAAAACTATATATAAAAAAATCATATATTTGATTTAGAAAATGTTAAAATTGGCGTATGAAAATATAAAAGATGGGGTATCACCATTTCAACCTCTCATTCAGTGGTGGAAGTAGAAAATAAAATTAAAAGGGGCAAGATTTTTTATTTTTTTATTTTTTTTAGTTTAACGTGGGTGTCCGGGCCAGCTTGCGCGTACCTCGACTAATCCCACGGGCCCTAAAGTTAACGACCATGTAAGCCTCCAGTGGCCATCATATAAGCAACCACAGGGCTCGAACCTGAGACCACAGAGGGAGCAAACCTCTTGGTCCCAAGCTCTTACCACTGGCCACCACTTAGATGGTTAAAGGGGCAAGATTTTAATTGCTTTATTACTGGCACTGCTAGCCCCTCCTTGGCTACGCCCCTGCTCTCATTAATGAGGTAAAACATATCCCAGAGCAATTACATAACTTGCTAGTGCTGCCCCAGCACAAGTTGGGAAAAAAATACAAAGTCAATTGGTACCTAATTTTCAGGAAAAAAACGTCATTAATGTACTTTTCACCTAATGATAGCTCTATCCTATATATATATAATATTTTTTCCCCTTTCTTTCCCCTATCTCCCATTCCTGTGAAGAGAAATAGAAGTCAAGCTGTGCAGGAGACTGGAGAAGAAATCAAAGGTCGCTAAATTTGCCTGTCTTTTGCTTTGATGTCTTTTGTCCTTGATTAATTTCTGGCTAACCCGAAAAAGGCAAATGATTCTTTGTGGGATGGTGCAAAGGATGATTTCTTGAAAAGCCCTAGATCTGCGAAATCAAGATTTGAGAGAGGAATTCGAGGAGGAGGTCGTGGAGGGATACAGAGCTCGACATTAGGCACTAAACTGGAGTATGCTTTTAACGGTGGGGTGGTTAGGTTTAAAAATATTTTTTATTTAGAAATATATTAAAATAATATATATTTTTTATTTTTTAAAAATTATTTTTAAAATTAACATATCAAAACGATTGTAAAACATAAAAAAAATATTTAACAAAATTTTTTTTGAATTTTTTGAAAACATGGGTTGACCCGCGTTTCCAAACAGGGTCTTACTTGATAGGGTATGATGGTTTTCTTATTTTTTTTAAGTTATGCTTTGTGTGATTTATGATGCTTTCGACCTATCTATTTATTGAAAAGTAGTTTTTTTATAAAAAATAATTTTTTAAAAAGTGAATTCCTGAAAAGTAAATTATTTTCTGATGTTTGGTAGTATCATGAAAAATAAATTGGAAAATATTTTTCAGTGTTTGGTTATATAATGGAAAATAAACTGGAAAATAACTTATTAATTTTTTTTTCAAGTTTATTAAAATAATGAGGAACAAATCTTACAAATTAAAAAGTTGAATAAGAATGAAATTGAAAAAAATCTAATTTCATAAATTATCTCAAATAAAATAAATAACAATCAAAATAATGGAGAACAAATCTAACAGATAAAAAATTGAAAGATGATGGAATTAAAATAATAATAATTACAATTTCATAAATTATTTCAAATAAAATAAGTAACAATTAAAATAATGAATACCAAATTTGATAGATAAAAAATTACAATTAAAAAAATGAGACCAAAATTAATATAAAAATTAAATTAAATCAAATTCTAAGTCATAAAATTAAGAAAAAAGATCCAAAAAACATATATAGCAATCAAAAGTTTGAGGACCAAATTTGTTATAATCAACAAATAATATGAAATTTCTAATTTTTTCATAATTTCTAGAAAGTGTTTTCCGTCCAAAATAAAAGAAAAACACTTTCCTGGAAACTAAGCTAATTTTTTTTTGACTAGAAAGTATTTTTCGTTAATCAATTTTCTTAATAGTAAATAAATACAAAAAAATTTAAAAACTTATTTTCAAAAACCACTTTTCACCATAAAATGAGGCCTTAGTTTGACAATAAATTCAATATCTTTAAAAAATATTTTTTGTTATATTATAGGCAAACAAAATTCCACCTCCGTTTTTTTTTTTTTTTGTGTATTTGCTACAGAGTTGGATGCACTGAGCATCAAAATATGAGCTATATTGTTTGAATTTCTTAAGATTTCCGGGGTTGTAGTTTTGTATTCTCTTTCCAGTTAGCCTAGTTTTAGCTTGGTTTTGTCTATATTCTATGGTTGTAGAATAAATACATGTTTTCATCCCAAAGATTGAAATAAAGCACAATTTTTGTTAATTAAGGATGGCTACGACTGCATTAATTCTATTTTTATTGGTGCAATTTCTTTTTAATTAGATGATTGTTGATATATTTAAACTAATTTTCTCGAGCTATTAAAGAAAATTAGATGGTCAAAATCTAGGTAACTATTGTAAGTCTTTATAAATCTTTTGCAAGCACCATGATTGTAGTCTTTTTTGCTTTTTTTTTTTTTTTTATCTTGAATTACAAAACAGATTTTTCTATCTAAATTTTTATATTTCTAAATTACATAATATTTACATAATTGTATAAGAAACATTAAGTTACATTCGAAAGGAATTAAATAAGAAAATAATTTTACAACTTAGAAAAAAAATAGAAAAAATATAGGACACGTAGGTCCTATTTATTATTACAATCATTCAACCATAAACACACAATCACATTGATATTTAATGTCCATAACCATCTATCATGCATAATAACATATTAATATGCATAATAAAATTATTGCATGTTTCTATGTTAATTATTGGCTTAATGTGTAATTTTTAAAATAATATTTCTAAAATTTAGAAATATTAAATCAAATTCAATTTGATAATTTTCCAAAAATAAATTTTTTTATTTAATATAGATTTTCTTTGAGAAAATATTTTTCAAAACTTAATAAGAAAATTAATCATATTAAAATTCTTATTAATATCCTAAATTATTTTAGGATCAATTAAATAAATTTTTTCTACTTAAAAACTCTATTTATTTTAGAAAAACTAATTTTTTAAAAATTATTAATTAAATCCTAATCCTATTAGGATATAACCAAACTCAAAAAATTTTGAATTAAAAATTTTAACTCAATCCTAAGCCAATTAGAAAAATTATTTATATAATTAATTTAATTCAGGGTTTTAATTTTAATATAATTATTATTTTATACATGGAGGGTTAAAATTATAATTTTAGCCCCAAATATATCTAAAATAACTAGATATAAGTTGCAGATATATATATATATATATAATTCTACCTCTAAGAAAACCATAAATTAAGCTAAGGGCCAAAAATGTAATTATGCCCCTTCTCTTTGCAGTTACTGGCGGTGGGCACATTAGCCACTGCTGGCGTCCACCTTACCAGCGGCAATAAGGGTTGTTGCTGGGCGAGGGTTTACCCTCGTGCTGGTGGCCATCTTAACAACAACAACGATGATTGTAGGTGGGTATGACACAACGCTAGGGGCTACCCTCACGCTACGCCACCTCTAGCATGAGGCAAAGACTTGTGCTTAGTGGATTGGGTTGTCGCCTTCACCACGAGGCAACTTGCGCTGGAAGGCAGCAACGCTAGACACGCTGGTGCTATTGTGGTGGGGGTAGCAACCATGATTGTTGCCTCTACTGCCAGTGGTAACCTGACCTAGTGCATTAGGCACCGGCTTGGCGCACCAGTAATGCTGGCGCTGACACTAGTGGCATGCAACCATCAAAACATTTTTTTTTTTTTTTGTTAATATATGCTAGATTCTGACCAAATTCATAGAAATCCGATCAAATCTGGTGGAAACAATAGATTTTCATTAAAAAAAATTCATGAGAAAAAAATAAATTTTGAGAATATAATTTTTCATATGAAATTAATTTAAAACTAACATTAATAACAATAAAAACATGTAATTAACAACCTTAATTGTCTAACAATGACCTTGACATCACTATTAGGTTTTTAAATATCATACATCCAGCGAAAACAATAAAATAAAATTATTCAGAAGTTTCTAGGATCTCATTAGATAGATTTAAAGTTGTTTAGGATTTTGTTACCTGAAAATCTGATCTTCTTCAACTTTGAATAATTCTTTAAAGACTGAGTTGTCGCTAACTACAAGTTTTCCATTTATCCGACCTTCAATGATAATCTACATGAATCACCAATTAGAAAGAATTTGACCATCAAAGTGTGCTTTCTCTATCTATCATCTAATATTTACTCACTTTAAATTGTTAGCATAACAAAACTATTAGGGACCTAGCCAAACTAACATACTTTATGAAAAATAAATTTTATCTTTGAGTTATAATTTAAAAGTTATTTCTTATAAATATCTTAAATAAAAATAAGTCAAGCTAGAAATTATTTCTTATAATTTAAAAGTTATTTCTTATATATATATATATATATATAAGCAATTTTTAGCTATGTAAAAGATTAAAGTTATTTTTTTATATTTAGTTAGTATCATAAATTTAATTTTTATTATAAATATAATATAAATATTTTATATTTTATTTTGAGTTAACAATATAATTTTTTGTAATAATTTTTAATTTGAATGCAATAAAATTAATATTTATAAGTAGTTTATCTTGAATAAAAAATATTAAGATGACTATTATAAATTATAGTATTGGTTTTTTTATGAAAAAGAGTTGCAATCATTATATTTTTTTTATGAATTTATTTTTAATAAATAAATACATTTTTTAATTTGTCATTAAAAGAGTAAAAAAAAAAGCAAGAAATAGAAAACAAAATAATTTATTTTTGTTAGTTAACATATAGCTTTTTATGTACAAGGGCAAATTTCACCCAAAAATTGGTACATGGAGATAAAATCAATGCATAACCAGTTCTTCTATTTAATATGATATGGTATCACTTTAGCCATTTGCAACGTGGAGGGATAGATGTTATGGGCTTATTAATCCAAAAGCCAACAATAAATATATATTTATCTTAGTAGCAATTAATTGCTTTACTAATTGCATCAAATCTTATTTATATGCACATATGACTTAAAAGGTTGTTAAAAGGTTTATTAAAAAAAAGCTCATTTGTCGATATGAGTTGCTTGAAAGAATAGTCACAAACAATGCCTAGAATTTTAATGGAAAAATAATCTTTGAATTGTGTGCCACGCAGAAGACCAAACATTTGAATTCATCGCTGTATAGACCAAAGATAAATAGAGCTGTAAAAGCTACCAACAAAAACATAAAGAAGATTATGTAGAACATGATAATCACTTATAAAGATTGACATGAATTACTCTCTCATGCTCTTCACACATATAGAGTAGCAGTGAGAATATTGACTGGTGTTACACCCTACTCATTGGTATATGGAATGGAGGTGGCTACGTTCCTGAAAATAGAATTCTCATCGTTAAATGTATTGATGAAGTCTAATTTAGAAGAAGTTGAATGAGCAAAAATAAGATATGAGCAACTAAATATGATTAGTGAAAAGAGGCTAGCAGCAATTTGCCATCACCAATTATAGCAAAAAAGAATAGTCAAGACACATGACAGGAAAGTTCAATCGAGATCAATTTAGAGAAGGCTATAGTGTTAAGAAAAAATCTATCATTGCCTAATGAAGACCATAACAAGTGGGCACTAAATTATAAAGGGTCTTATATGGTAAAAAATATGTTTTAAAGGGGCACTGATGTTAACTAGTATGGATGAAGAAGATGTAATTATGCTTGTGAATTAAGATTCTGTAAGAAAATACCTTGTGTAATTTGTTCTCATCAATAAAACATATTTTGTCTAAGAATTCTCTTCTTGTATACCCTTTTTTAAATAAACATCCCTTGCAACCTTGCATGGTCTCACTGACTTAGAATGCGTTTCAAAAAAATCCTTTCTTAAATGACGTTTTAGACTTTTGATTGATTTTTTTTTTAATCAAAATATAAGAATATATTATAAATCAGAAGTAACCAGGCTGAAATCCAGCTAATTTATATACAAACATGTACAATCAAAAAGCTTCCCAAAGGAAACACAAGCCTAGATGGGAACCACCGACAAGCTAAAAAAACCTAGCTACTGTGGAGAACAGACTCCCCGTCAAAATTAAGTCCTAAGAGACTGACAGGTTAACCAAGAAACCAATTAAAAGGTGCCGAAGATAACCTGTCCTCAAAACGAACCCATATAGCAACAAAACCACAACATATAAACAGAGAGAACATCCATGAAGCAAAAGCAAAAACTTGTTATACAGCCCAAATGAATGACGATAGCTAGTTGAGGAAAACACCGCTGAATCTAGACTTCTCCAACATCCTAAGAGAACCTCTACAAACATGAGCCTCTGGAAGGGATACCCGCCAACTAGGCAGACAATGACCAGTCAGTTGTGCATACCCATGCAAACCAGCAATCCAAACGAAAACAGACAGTAGTCACTGAAGCCATGAAACAACCCACCAGAAAATACAGTCCCTAATGGAAGGGACATTAACCAACAACAATAAGAGAAGGGTCCTTTTCATGAAAATAAAATATAGTGTAGAAAAGTATTTGAAATCGCTGAAAAATGAGGTCCACTGAGTTATGGGATGTTTCAAAGATTCTCTTATTTCTTTCCTGCCAAACAAGATAAACTACAATCCCAAGGGAAACCCTCCTCATCTTAAAGACAAGGCCCTTCTCGATGATAGTCCTCTAATAGCACTGGTGAGGGTTGACATCGATATCCTCCTGTTGATATTGAGCCAAGACCTGACCTTAAACCATAGGAGAGAGGTCCAGTTGCATGCAAAAAAAAAGATGGGTATGAGATTCAGGCACTTGTGAGCAAAGAACACATATGGGATCAGGTTGTAAGAAGGAAAGCCTGTCTTTGGTCTTCAATTTCCCCAAAACAGCAAGCCAAAGGATGAATGCATATCGTGGTAGGGACCATTGTTCCCAGACCACCTTTGCCAAAGCACAACATCAGTTTTATGTCTTAAAAATTCATAAGCATTTGCTGTGAAATTTCCCTCAGCTGTAGTCCACCGTTGCAGTAGAGTTTCTACCTGTAAATGCCCTCCACAAACGCATGAGAGATCATCTCGAAGTGACAAGAGAGATTTCCAAAGCGGTGAAGAAGTATTCTGCACAACAGCCTCCCAAATGATTTTTGATTGATTTTTGTTTTCAAAGAAAAGTGATGTTATGTTAAATAATATTTTGGTATTTGTTCATGAAGCAATTCCCACTTGAGGTGGCAGCCAAATCACTTACACCTTATATCTTGAGCCACATTTCAGCTATATGCATAATCACATATAACAAGATTCTTTCGTCATCAATTCAAAGTCTTAATGCAAAAAAATTCCAAACCATTATATTGGATGAGGAAAAAAAATTATCAATTATAATTGTTTATGTGCTTGAAAAGAAAAAAAATCATCTTTGTTATCCCTTCACATTCTGAAATATATTCCTTGTGGTCCCTATTTGAGTCTGAATTAGTTTTTCTTCTACAAAAACCCTGACTAGAATCACACCTTATACTGAGGAAAACTGAAAATTCTAAAGATCAAGAATTAATCATGACTAGGATCACACTCCACACTATGGGGCAAGCAATAATTTAAAAATCAAAGGCCAAACATAGGTCATAAAAAAGCCAAAAAGCCTGAGAAATCCAAATGCTAGGGGTATACTCAAATGGAAAAAACAAAAAAAAAATGATCAAGTCAATGTCAAAACAAAATGAGAATGCCCCACCAAAGCAATCAAAAGAGGCGAATCAAAGAAGCACGATGAAAGAAAAGAAGGACACGATGATGAGCTGAGAAAAAACAATGATTCTAAGTCTATAGACCTTGAAATACTCTTTCAGCCTATGAATCTCTTTCTTTCATAACCAAAAGCTACAACTTATATTACGTGCCTTTATAAGTTCTTTCTAATGATGTGAAAAGCAACTTGAACTGATAAATGATATCCTCAATATGATAAAGATTTCATCATAATTATGGCATGGTGGGAAAAACTATTGGTTATTATTCATAAAGAAAATGAGCATGTAAGAAAAACAAGCTTTTACCATAAAAAAAACCTATACTAAATTTTTGGTCACCTCACCATATACTTTTGTCAATTTTAAACACCCTTTAAAATGCAATGAAAACAAATCATTCTTTTCCAAAAAATAAGGAATTGCATAATATAAAGATATTTTTTTAAGTGCACATCAAAATCACTTAAGTTTTCAAAATCAGAAAAGGTTAAAAGTCTAATAACCATTACATATAGGATTTATCCCCAAGAATCAACAAGATAAATGAGAAATTTTGAATAGTATTAATTACGTAAGTTATTGACATAAGCACATTTGAAAGGATACGACGATAAATAGTTTAAAAAAATAAACTTTTTCTCATGACAATAGGTAAGGGGACAACTTTGTTTCAAACTCTTCCAGACAACTATTTTGAAGCATGAAATTGTTTTCACAAATCCATAAGGTCAAAAACTCTTGTCACTAAAGGTATAGTGAGAATCATGCAAAGACCCACACGTTGGCTCAAATAGCTTAGAATCCAAACAATCAAAACAATCTAAGAAGTTGATAAACCTATATTTCAAAACAGGTAAAATGCATACATAAACATCATAAACATATTTTCATGAATTTTAACGGAAGGTTCCTTGAAAGCAACCAGAAAGGTTCAACAAATTTGAACCATCAAGAATTTAGTCCATGGATAATAAAAGTGCATTGACAAAAGATGAATTATCTCAGAAGAAAGGAGGCTAAAACTCCTTATAAGAAGATCCAAGACATCATCATTTGTGAAAAATCCTAGGTATTCTTCACACCACGGGCAGGTTACCCAATCATAAACCACTGGTATGTTACCTAATCACAAACCATGGGCAAGTCACTTGATCAAAAGTCACATGTAGGTTACCCGAACATAAACCATGGGCAAGTCACCTAATCAAAGACTATAGGCAGATTACCCGATTACAAACCACGGGAAGGTCACCCGATCAGACTATAAGCAGGTTACCTGATTATAAACCATGGGTAGGTCACTCGATCAAAGACCACGAGTAGGCTACCCGATCAAAAACCACAAGAAGGTCACCCGATTAGAGACAATGAGTAGGTTACTCAAACACAAACCATGGGCAGATCACCCGATTAGAGACCATAGGCAGGTTACTCGATCATAAGCCACAAGCAAGTCACTCGATTAAAGACCACGAACAAGTTACTAGAACACAAACCACAGGCAGGTTACCCGATCACAAACCATGGGTTGGTCGCCTAAACAGAGACCATTTGTGAAGTGTCCAAGATGTTTTCCGCACATAAGAAGGACACCCAAACATATATCATTTATAAAAAATCCTAGATACTTTTCATGCGGTGGACGAGCACTCAAACACCTAACATCATTTTGATTTGTTATAAACTCCTTAATGGTTTTCTTTTCGAACCCATAAATGTTTTCTTTTCTTTATAAACTTACTTTCTAAAGTCTTTTAAAAGACTTTAATTTGTAATTATTATAAAGAGGGGGACAACTGTCATAATTCGATTTTGGAACCCCTAATTTTTTTAATATATATATATATATATATATATATATTCATTCAAAAAAATTAAAAATCAGAAACATAAAATCCTAAAATATTTTCAGAAAGAGATAGACCTTTAAGCCGCAACAGACTAAAATTCTAGAATAATAGCCAAATTAACATATTTTGACAAGATGAGATGAAGAAAGAAAGAAAATTGAGGTTGAAATCCAAACTTGACCAAAATTGAAAGAATTAATTAAGTTTAAGGACATAATTAAACTTCTAATGGGTTTTATGGATTCAATTAAAGACTTAATTGAAGAAACAAGTTTAGAGTCCTAATTTGGTTCAATTCATAAAAATTAGAAGAGTAGGGACACAATTGAAACTTTGCAATACTAAATTGGGGAAATTAGGGGTTCGATTGCAAGAAGTTTGAAGGCTAAGTGAGGGCCAAATTAAATAACTTGAATACCAAGAACCTTTCTACAAAAGGCACACAACATTAAGGGCTATACCAAACTTTTTCCAGGGACTAAATTGAAGAAAATCAAAGTTTAAGGCTTAATTGAGGACTAAATTGAAAAAAATTAGAAAACAAGGGCTAAAGGTGCCATACTTAAGGGATCTCAATTGATTTTTGGAAAGGGCCTAATTGCATTAAATTAATCAATTTTTTTTATTAATTAGAGACGTTTAAGCTTAAATTAAAACAACAAGGACCAAATTGAAATATATCAAAATCCTAATTAGAAAACCCTAATTTTGAAGGTTTAAGTAGACGATGTCACTTGTTTTTAATAAAGAGATTGAGTGACATGTCGTCTATCCTTGTTTTATTGTTTTCATCAGCCGAGAAGGTTGATCGAGTTGTCATATTTAAGCGAATGAATGTGGCATTGTTAACCACCAGAAGGACTCCAACCACCACCATTCAATAAAGAAGGTTTCCTTTTACAATGTCATGCCACCCTTGTTTAGTGTTTGTGCCCCACCTGCCACATGGAAGCCCTTAATTTTTTATCTCAAGGTAGCCTTGTCTTATTCAACTAAATTTAGCAGTGTTACACCAAACTTTGAATCAATGATGGGAAAGCTACATGCCACCAAATCAATCATGGTTTAATCCTAGTTGAAGAACAACACCCCCTCTACAAGATCTATGGTTTGGTTGGCTTCAATAACCTGCTATTTGCCATGATTAATTCATGCAAAGTGCACCTCTAGTGAGCCATTTTCAACAAAGCTTCAGTTATGAAGTTTTTAATTTTTTCTAGAAGCTCCAAAAGTTTTTTAGACATCTAGAAATTAGGAAAACAGAACAATAAGATAGAAGAATCGTCTCTTAATAGATCAAAGGAAAAAAAAGAAAGAATCTCCTATGATCTAGTTTTGAAAAACCACTTTCAAACCCACAAATGAGTTTACAACCACTTGCCTTTTGAGGCTATAAAAGAAAAGGAAATCATAAGAAAAAGAAAAGAAAAAGGAAAAAAATGAAAAGTCATAGAGAAAAAGAGAATAAAAACTTAGAAGATTAAATCACTAAAAGTCTCTTGATGGAAAGTCTATGAAATATTGATAAGAAGTGGAAAGAAAGAGATAGAAGGCAAAGCTTTTGAGTCCAAGAATGAAAGCAAAAATACTAGAGGAGTAAAAGCTTAAGGCAAGAGCAAGAAATTCAAGATAAGGAGGCAATATTGTTAAGCTATTCCTCAAAGTTTGATGAGGGGGTGGAGCTTAATAAGCACATCGCCTCCCCTTTTATTTTTCTCATTAGATGTTTGTATCAGATATTTAGTATGTATTCTTTTTTTAGCTATTTGTTAGTTTTGATGCATTTGGTGCTTTATTTAATCTTTTTCAAATGATTAGTTGTGACATGATTTAGTATGTGTATGATTTGTTTCAAGCTTGTTTGAATGATTAGATTTGTTCATTAAAGTGTTAAATGTTAGTATACAAAGATGTTTTGCAAGCATTGATGTTAGGGTAATCAATTTTTTTTTTTGCTGAAGTTATAGTAATAGGTTTTAGGTATGGAAGTTGTTGTAAGTTAGCCTGTTGGATTTGCTGAAGTTGTAGGCATGTTGTTAAGCTTCAGTACAATGATTTTAATCAATAGAATAATGTTTATGCATAGAGAATGCTATTTTTACTTGTTGTCATCATGTACTTTGCTTACTGTTTTTGTTTTCTTGTTGTTTTGATTTTTCAAATAGGTTGTTTTAATTATGCTCAAGCTTCGTTTGCTAGGTTTAGTTTGCTTTTCTAGGTTTTATTGTAGTTTTCTTAGTTAAGGTCTTGTTGCTAGGTTTCTAGGTTTGCTAACATTTTTGGGTTGATATTCTTCGGATGAACTTTGCGTTAGGTCATTAATTTTTGTGTCATTTTAGTCGATTGATGGTTCTTTCATGTGAGTGTATGCTTTTTTGATCTTTAATCTAAGGTTTTTATGGCTTAAAAACACTGATTTAATGGTTTTTTTTTAATCTCCGATTCATTTGTTATAATTTGCATAAAATCAAATAATTATGACCAATGTTTGATTTTTGTGATGATCTAACCCCAAAATATTGCTTGAGTGTTGTTTTCAAACATGTTTATGCTTTTAATTTGATATAATCTGGTTTGTTTTTTTAAATCATGTTTTTAAGTTCATCCGAGTGTTCTTCATGTTCTTAAGTAAATTTAAACGTTTTCTCCTCTTTTGATCTTCGTTATTTCTTTTCTAGTTTTGAATCAAGTTTATGGGTTTGGGCTTTTAGGTTAGGAAGCTCAACTCACGTGGTTGGGCTGAGTTCATTCATGTTATGACAACATTTGGTTGACTTAAAATTCTTAAGGCAAAAAATGTTATTTTGTTCATAAGGTGTGTTTGACAAACAAGGCTTTAAAACAATTTTTAAGCCTTTGATTTATAGTTAAGAACACGTTTGGAAAACACATCATACTGGTTTTCTAGCAATATTAGTTTTCTCATTTTTAAGGTTTTTCCAAATAAACCTCAAATAATTTACAAAAAATCTGAAAAAGTCCAGGGATTATTTTAAAATTATTTGTGGAACCCTCGCATGTTTTCCAACAGTTTATTTAATATTTGGGCTATAAACTTACACTGTAAGGTACTGATCCGATATTAAATACAATTGCTTCTTTTCTTATAACATTTTAGAGAAAAAAATAAAAAATATATTTTTTATTTTTGTGCATACGGAAAAATTCTAAAATTCTCATGCATACTTAATAAAAAAAAATAAAAATCACATTTTCATCATTGTTGAAAAAATACTAAAACAATCAATTAATGGGTATCACAACAAGTTTGTGATTATCTATTACGATTTAGCTAAAATTTTAAAAACACCATAAAAATCAATTTGTATAATTAATATTTTAGGTAAGAATTTTACAAAATAATGTGTATTCCTGGTATTAAACTAAATGAATTTACAAGAATACACCTTTAATTTTTTAGGCTTTAGAATAGTTAGATTTTATTATGATAAGATAAGTATCTCCCTACTGAGAAAGACTTTTTTAAAATCTTAGACAGATCATGAATAAAAACATGATTGAGACAAAGAAACAATGTAATTTATGTTAGGTAAGATGTACTAGGGGTGATACGTCCTCCCTATATACAACCAGTCTACTTATCCAGACTCTGATATCAGTTAGGGTTCTTAGTGTTCAAAATACTAGAAGGCAACTCCATCCTTTTTTTACTGATAAAGGATGAGAATTCTTTGTTCTTTACATCCAAACCATGAAAATCCTAATTCAAGAGGATGATCGCCGCGACGCCACACATATATGACATAACCATCGAAGCTTATAAGGTCTATCATGTTTAATAGTGTTAGATTCAATTTCTTAACAAGTATAGTACTAGTAACATTGACACAACTTCCACTATCAATAATCATACTACTCATCTTATTACTAATGTGACATCTAGTACGTAAAATATTCTCTTTTTGGTGCTCATTTACCAATTTCATAGGAATTTTCTAATCAAACAACCTTTGAAAACTTATTTTCTTTATGTTCAGAATTATCACCCACACTCTCTTCATTCACTATAGCCCTAATGGTAGGCATTTCAACTTCTTTTTCCTTATGACTAGGAACTCCTTATCTACTAATCATCTTTTCAAACTTAATCATTAACACCTCCATCATAACATCCATTCTATTCTATGTTTTCTCCACAATTTTTTCCTTTTTTTGTTTAACACTTTTTGAAGACATTGTTTATACCTTAAATAAAGGTTAGTAACAAAGAAGATTTTTCCCAAACTAATTAAAATTAGGATTGAAATAATAAAAATAAATAAAAAATAGTCTAAGAATATTTCTCACCCTTTGCCAAATATGATAGTGAAAAATACTCAAGAGAAAGAATTATTAAAGAACCCTCGCTGAACAAAAGCCTGATGCCTTGTAAAATAAGAATTTATTTCTGACCAATTAATTAATTCTTCTTGTTTGATATGGAATCCTTATAAAATAAGTAAGCCAAAGGATACATAAGTTTGTAATAGCATTAGAGACTCTTTGTAGTGAATGGAATCCATAACTCTTAAGAAAATATTGTCTTTTTTGTTTTCACACTTTGTTAGTAGATTTAAACCTTAAATAAATCATTATCTCTTGTCTATATGAATCAACTAACTTAAAATATATCATTGAAAAGATACATATATCTAGTTTCCAACTCAATTGGAATCGCATCCATGCTCCTTTTATAACTCCATTTATGACCTGAAAAGTAGACAAAGGCTCAAACTAGCAGATTTGAATTTTTTTAATCCAAACCTCTTGACTTAACCCATTAAACTCCTCTTAGATCCACTTTGTTTTAAGCCTTAGAATAGACCCAATGGACAATCTTAATATATCCTTCAATTTTGTAGCCAAGATCGCATCAATGTACTTTTTCTTCCTTAAATCACCTTATCTGTCATTCATCAAGTTGATTGTCTCCTATGTCTATTTTCTTCCACATGTAAATTGTTCTTTATCCAAAAATTACAACAAAAAAAAAAAAGAGAGAGAGAGAATTGAGAAGACAAGTCTTCTCTCTTAATCAGATTCTTTGATGGATCTTTATAGTTTTCCTTTATAAAAACATGTATTTATACTATATATCGAGGCAATTATGTACTATGTAATTTTATAGAGACATAAAAAGTTTGATTCCTGTGAAACAACACTTCCTTGTCATTCATTTTGTTTTTTAGGTCCAGTTTGTTTGCCGGAAAGTAGTTTCTTTTTGGAAAGTGAATTCCGGGAAAGTAAATTATTTTCTGATGTTTGGTAGTGTAATGGAAAATAAGTTGGAAAACACTTTCCAGTGTTTGGTTATGTCATGGAAAATGAGCTGGAAAATAACTTATTAATGTTTTATTTTTCTCAAGTTTATTAAAATAATGAGGAACAAATCTTACAAATTAAAAAGTTGAATGAGAATGAAATTGAAAAAAAAAATATAATTTCATAAATTATCTCAAATAAAACAAATAATAATCAAAATAATAGAGATCAAATAAAAAAAAATAAAAGATGAAGAAATTAACATAATAATAATTAACATTTCATAAATTATTTCAAAAAAAATAAATAACAATCAAAAGAATGAGGACCAAATTTGATAGATAAAAAATTTCAATAAAAAAATGATAAGGGAAAAGCAAATAACAATTATAAAAATAAGACCAAAGTTAATATAAAAATTAAATTTTAAGAGATGAAATTGAAAAATAAATATTCAAAACAAAATATATATAGCAATCAAAAGTTTGAGGACCAAATTTGATATAATCAGCAAATAATATGACATTTCTAAATTTTTCACAACTTCCGGAAAGTGTTTTCCGCTCAAATTTTACAGGAAAATACTTTTCTGAAAACCAAGCCAAATTTTCCTTTGACTGGAAAGTGTTTTCCGTTGACCAACTTTTCTAATGTCAAACAAACACAGGAAAGTTTGGAAAATGGTTTCTCAGAAAGTGAATTCCGGAAAACAAACATAGCCTTAAATTAATTGTTGGCCATTTCACATGTTTGGGTTATTTAACAAGTCTTTTATAAGCTTCATGTTTCCAATAAAACACATAATGAGCACGATGCCTCCAGACTTGAAAATTGTAAAGCTTATCAATCTTCCCTTTCTTGCCAATAGGCCAGACTTGAAAATTGTAAAGCTTATCAATCTTCCCTTTCTTGCCAATAGGTAGTGATAATATTCCCTGTCCAATAAGCCACCCAAGCTCCTGACCACCCCAAGTCATAATGTCCAATGATTTCATCAAGAGTCATGTATTTGGCGGAAGGGGATTTACATCACATGTCCATGGCTCATTAACCAAAAGGAGTACATAAATCTAGATCTCAGGTATAGTATGTATAAATTGTTATAGGTTCATCTTTATATAGATAATTAAAGAGAATACAGTTGAAACAAGGTCTTTTAACATTCTAACATGGCTTGGTAAAAGTTTGGAGAAATGACACATGTTAGAAAAATATTAGGTAAATAAATATTGAGAATAACGGTTGTTTCAAAATCCATGTCTCATGCAAATTAATTAACATGTATAAAAGTGAATCTAAAATTTTATGAAGATCCAATAATTAAGAAAGAAAGATAAGATAAGTTAATGTGGCAAGAGAGGGAATGAGAGAAGAAAAAAAAAAGAAAGAAAAAATAGGTCATCGAGGGCACATTTGTTTTTTACACACCCGGTATTGTCAGAAAGATCTCGATGAAACGATTTTAACTACACCTTAAAAGATCACCAAACAAGATTGTAATTGGTTAGGAGTTTTATTCAGGGTTAATTATATCCTTTTTTATGGTCTTCAAAGGTATCGGTTGTGTTAAAAACAGAGCATCAGTGTGTTCTCGATGACCTTTTCTTTCTTTCCCTTTTTTCTTCCCTAATTTCTCTCTCATGCCAAATCATCTTATCTCCTTTTTTTTTCTTGGCCATTAGGTTTTCATAAATTTTTTGGTTGACTTTTATTCGGATTAATTAATTTGTATAAGATATGCATTTTGGTTTTGACTAAATAACTGATATTGAGAATAATAGTTGTGTACACAATCCATATTTAGAATCACGGTTGTGTTCAAACTATGTTATTTTCTAAATACTTTTTCAACCTATATTATTCTCCCAAAACTTTTACCAAATTGTGTCATTTAAAAAAAAATCCATTGAAATGCTAGACTTTACTCTGCACTCATAGCTTTATTCAGTGAAATTTAATTAACAACAATGACGAATAACTAATTTGTTTTTTTTGTTAATCATATATATAATAAGTTCAAGGATTTTTTTTACCCTACATTGAGAGGCCTACAATTGTTAGAATAGTTACTTGTTCTACTTTTTTACAGAGTCTAAATCAAAAAACAATTATGAAAAAAAAGCACAATTATTATCCATGCATTTTCTAAAGCATATATTTAATAAAATTGATAAAGCCTTTTTTTTTCCTCCAATAAATATCAATATTATCAAAATAATAGTTTTTTTAACCAACTTAAATCGTGTGGTTTAAATCGTATGAGATTTGAACTAATATAACCTTATTGATTTAGCAGGTCCAATCACAAATTGGTTGACCTGATCAAAACCATGTTTGACTAAAAAGAAAATTTTAATGCCTTTTTCTTATAAATATTAACATGATGATGTTTTAAATGGACCTATGTCTATGGTGTGGCTCAGTTGACTTGTTTGACCAAGCCAAGACCTTGTTTGATTAAAACAAATTAAAGTGACATCAATCCAATATTTTATTTATAAAAAATACTTCGATGATGATAGTTTGGGTCAAATCAAGTCAAATCGGGTTAACTCTCCAACTTGTGATCGAAGACTGAGTTTAATAACCTTGTTTTTTGGAATCTATTTTTTTAATTGGAAGATTAACAATCTTAAAAAAAAACATAAAAGAGGGACTTAATCAAAATTTAAATAAAAAAATAATGAAAAATAAAAAAATTAGGAGGGTTTGACTAAAAAAATGAAAAAAGGCATGCGTTTCTAGGCCTAGATTGCTAGGCCTACACGCATGGTAAGAAACCCAAGCTTATGTGTGCTTAAACCTTGAAACCTAGGCACGTGATTGGGTTACGTTTTGTTTTTACCTAATGTCATCTACCATTTTTTCTTTAAAATAAATGATGCATTGTCCATAAATCGAGATCTTGACCACCATTATGGTGGCAAAAAAAACATGAGAGGGTAGATTTTGGAACAACCCCCCCCCCCCCCCCACACACACACACACACACATATATATATATATATAAAAACACTATAAAAATCTTTATAAACCACTCACCGACCCTAAACACACCCCAAAATCACTAAAACAAATTAAAATCAACCAAATAAAAAAATTGAAACGAAACCCAAATCATTTAGATTTACAAAATAATAAAAAAAGAAATCACTCACCACTCAAATAAAAGAATTCAGTTACCAATTTGATACAAAAAATGACACAATTCAAAAAAAAAAGTTTGAGAAGCAAAAAGAAATATGCATAGTAGATTCATGTTCCTTTTTCCAAATCTTTTAGTCTTTGAGTTGAATCCATATGTGTGGGTTCAAGCCTAGACTTGGTAATATTTGACATTCCTAGTTATTACTATTTTGATAACACTTGGTGAATTAACAATTGACATGTATATAGTTTGTGACTTTTGATCATGACTTGTAACCAAAAATCTATTAAGTCATGCCAATAATAACCAATAGGCTTATATTAGACTCATTGAACCCAACCCAAGATTCACTCTCAACATTTGCTGAATGAATAAAGATTGTATGCCTAAGTTTTATTGAATGAATGAAGATTGTATGCCCTAGTTTTACCAAAATAATGACCATTATGAGTTCATCTACTCGGGATATGATATAGTGACATGACGTCCCCTAAAGGACCAAGTTTTTGACAAATGAGCTTTTTGGAGTTCACTTGTCTTTAAGGGGTGTTATTTTAACAATCACCTTCTAATAATTCAGTTTTTTATTGGCTGCCTCTCATCAATGTATGTACATATCGATGCTATGATTGTGCATGTACATTCATAATAAGTGAACAATCAATTATCAACATGTATATGTAAGAACTTATTAAAAAGGCAAACATGTCTAATTATCTACATGTCCATGTTCAATCCATTTACTCTAAATACCAAAAGTGAATAGCAAAACATGATTTAAAAAAAAAAGGACGAGTTTTAAAAGGCTTGGAATATCAACTTAATAAGCCTTTAAATGTGGGTCGAACCTTTAATAGGTTTTATAAACAAATTATAAAATATAACGTAGATGCATGCATGAATGAATATTGATTTTTTTTATTATTTGAAGTGAATTACCATGTCAATAAATATTTTTTAATATATTCATGTTCATACACAAAGAAAAAAAATGTTACAATGTGGATAATAATAAAATGATCAAGAACATTAAAGAAAACAAGTGCAAAATTTAAAGGATTCGGCCAAATTTATTCAAACATATTTATCAATCTGATAAAAAAATTTCAATCCAAAACTCTAATAAAAAACACATAAAAGTCAACAATAAAAAAAAACATGCAAGATTAATGGACTTAGTCAATATCATTCAAACACAAATATCAATTCAATAAAAATTATTTACTCCAAAAAAGCTTATAACAATACACATCAAAATCAATAATAAAACAAAATAATTATTTAAAAGATGTTTAGGGTTTGAAATAAACCTTTTAAGGGTGATTTAGGCGCACCAAAAGCTCCTGGAATAACAGTGGTAGAGGCAGAGCATGACTATCAACGCTGGTATGTCATTACACGCGCCATCAACGCTGGTGTGTCATTACACGCGCCATCAATGTCTGATCAATAAGTGGAAGGGCCTACAGGATGAACCATTCCATGCTCTTCCTTCCTATGGTGGCAATGTAGATTGATTAGTACTTAAAAGTGCATTTTTATCAAGGTTTTATATCATCATTTTGGACTTGAAGTATCAACAACTCCTTAACTAGAGCATGTTTTATAATAACATGTCTAATAATATAAGATACATTTAATTTATGGTAAATGCTCATCTTAAATGCAGGCATATCACATAAATCAAAGGATTGATTGACGAGTTCAACTACTGAAATTGAGAAGACAAAGAGAGGGTTAAGCTTAGAAAAGATATTCTGGTTCAGTCCAAACTGGAATACTGTTCAGTCATTGGGTCATATCTGGAGCTGTAGATCTTGGATTTAAATTTGGTTTATATGGCTAGAAATCTAAGACATAGACCTAAAACTTTCATTTGGAGTCCATGACTCAATTCTGCTGTTTAGAAGTCCAAATCTTAGCAACAACAAAGAAGTTGGAATCTGTCCCGTAGCCCAGACACTGTTCATTGTTCAACCCATATCTTGAGTTCTAGAAGTCCAAATGCACCGATTCATTTTTTATTGGAAAGCTGAGACAATTTTCTAGAACTTTCATGAGGACAATCTGTTCAAATTCTAATGTTAGCAATGATGTTAGCAATGACGTTTTGTTCAGATAAGAAGATAAGGATTGTCACCAAGTCAAGATGTGGCCACCCACTCAACAATTAGTCATCAAATCAATAGTTCCAAATTTTGGCGTATAAAATGAGGCATTTGCCATGCATTTAGGCATCCTGGTTTTCAGATCAAGATCATGTTCTTGCTTTCTCTCTTTATATTTTTGTAATGCTTAAGTTTTGTTTATATTAATCTCTTGTTTATGCTTTTCATTTCCTTTCCTTTACTTAGTTAACTTATATCTTATTTATGTTCTTATCTTGTTTATTTATGTTTCTCTTCTTCATTATGTTTAGTTAAGTTTATTAT
>Ga0307513_10000973_pt1 | contig 41452 bp, 32 predicted proteins | sample 15_EM_MG_FD_202174 | JGI IMG/M metagenome (GOLD analysis project Ga0307513, IMG submission 202174) | Populus trichocarpa ectomycorrhiza microbial communities from riparian zone in the Pacific Northwest, United States - 15_EM | ecosystem: Host-associated > Plants > Roots > Unclassified | place...
GCCCCGCCCCCCCCCCCCGCCCCCCCCCGCGCCCCCCCCCCCCCCCCCCCCCCCCTTTGTGGCGGTAGAGTTGTTGTGGATGACAGAAATCTGGTTGAACCATTGGTGTCAATCCGGGCCTATTCTGGGCCTGTCTTTCTCCCTTCCTCCCTGGTCAGCCACGTCCGATCTCCCCGCCTCTTCCCTGTAGGAATAAAAATAAAAACGAAAATCTATTTATTCATTCATTTTATTCCCTTTCTTGAGCTTTGGACTTGTGCGCAGCACAAGTGCTCGTGCCACCATTCTCTATGTGCGGTTTAGCTTGTTGAAGAGATGTTGTGCGCTACGAGTATGGTAATTGTTTCCTCTTTGCGCGCCTGTGGAGTACGGGTACTGCATCATAACAGCCTCTTCTTTTTTTTGACCCGCTTCTTCTGGCAACCAACCACTCGTCAACCCATTGCGAGTAGAACCCGTTCTACATATTACTCGCAAACGATGGCCTTTTGTAACTACAGTACCGGTAATCCGTTTGGATACAATACCGGTTGAGAGGCTCTGTGTCCCTTTTTCTACGGGTGCTCCTCGTCCCAGCCAACCATTTGCTTCTCCCCCCCCCCCTTTCAGTTGACCCCTCAAAAGGTCTCTCTTCCCTGGTTTCTTCTGCACCTTGCCTCCTATCATAGCCTCCCCCAGGCACCCTTTCCCAATTCCAAGCTCTCTCAAACTCCCGTCGCTTCCCCTTGTACTCGAGTCGACTGCCGCCGTGCAGGGCTTGGCTTGGCCAGCAGTTCGAATCGCTTCCCTTTTGCATCCCCTGATAGGCTGTCACTGTTCACATTGCAGACACTCTGCATAGCCAGTGCCTACGTGTTCGTCTAGATCTCGGGGGAGAGAGAGGGACAGGAGGGACAGGATAGGAGGAAAAATTCAGAGGGCAGAGGAAGGTGGGAGAAAAGGTAGGGGGAAAAACGAAGGAAAAAGGGAGAAAAGGGAAAAAAACAAAGGAAAATAGACCCTGCCAGCAAGAGAGAGTCTAACACGCTACACGCATGCACTCGTTTGTTGCTCGAATCGACGACAGCAATAGATCCAATTGTTTGCCCTGATTCTGTTTTTTCTTTTCTCGAATTGGAGAAAATTGACGGGTCGGATTGTTGAATTCTGTCGTTCTCTTGAACCATTATCACCGATTATCACCACCGGTGCTATCAATATTTACTACCATCGACCACTGTAACATTATCATGTACTTTGCCAAACAACCTTGAGGAAGAAAGAGTTCACCCGCAAGGAAAACATGAGCGGGCTGCTCGGGGGAGATATATCCATCTGTTACCGTTACTTGCACTACTAGTATCACCACCGCCGCCATCACCATCAAGGAGATCATCATCGTCATCATCATCACCGTTTGCATCAAGATCCACCCCGGGTGGTACTCGTCCACCCAGGTCTATCACCACTGCCAATATCGGCAGCATTAGTGCATTGCTCCCTTGACTGCTGCTCATCTTTGCTTACCGCCAATTGTTTTCACTCCGCTCTACTCCTCATCCTACTCCTTCGTCTTTCTCCGAGTCTCACAAGCTTTTACGCCTCCTCCAGGAACTCCTCCCTCGGGTCTACTACTACTGCTGACGTCGGCGTGGTCATCCTTTTCAACACCCACCACCACCACCACCCCCCCTTTGAGCGAACCACGTCAATCCCCTACCAACCTTGACACATCCTGTTCCTCCTCACACCCACGACACCACCCACACCACTCACCACTCGACTGCCTCTCCCTGCTACTGCTGCGGCTCTACACCCCCCCCCCCCCCCCCCTCCTCCTCCTATATATCCACAAGCCCGTTTCGTCTTCCACTTCCTTTCCCTCTTCATCAGAGAAGAGGCTATCTACTAGCCATCATACGTGCTCATCCCTCCCCACGGACTCCTGCTGAGCTACTGCTCGCAGCACATCATCACCTGCACCATCGCCATCACCGTCTCTCTTCCACCTGCATCACTGCTACCCTTCTCCTCCTTCTCCTCTACCGCTCTCTCCTCACTGGCTCTTCTCCTTGTATACATATAACCCTGACCTCCGCTCCTGCCTTCACAATTGAGCACCCCAAGAAAAAGACTACAAGTCTTCCCCACCTCCTCTACCTCTTCAAGATGTTTGACCAACTCTTTTCGAGGAGGAATTCTGAGGTTGAGCACACTTCCCCAACACGTGAGAGCGGGACTCCCGTGTCACCCCATATGCCCATAAGTCAGTGCATTGCTGGAGAAGTAGCAGGGATTGGTATTTCGATTGGGTATTGCGATTCCCCTCCTCCCATCATTTCAGTCGAGTCAATTGTGGCTGCTAAACCATGGTATGAGGATTTTCCGGCCTACAGTTTAATTTCCGTAGGACCTAGAGATGGAAACGAAGAGGAGCACTCTTCCTCCGCCGGACACACCCGAGGTTGGAACGCCAGCGGCTTCCTCGCTGCCATTTGTGGCATCGGTATTGCCCTGTCCTTCTGGACCCCAAAGAACTTGTGGGTGATTATGGGTGGCTTTGGCCTCAGGCGGGAAAAGAGACAGAAATCACGGGAACAGGTTCGTGTTCAGGCTAGGGAAGATGTCTTTGCCCATGAACGTATCGGAACAAGGTCGGGGGGGAAGGGTAAGCAACGAGCCATCGAGGCTTCCGAATCCGAGGGCGAATCCTCCACCACCCTGGGAGAGTCGACCCCACTGCTTTCCGGCCCACCCATCCCCACTTATAACAGGATTGAAGTGTATGATTCGGATGAGGAGCCCAAGCCCACTTTTAACCGTGGTGATCTCGAATCAGTCCCAACTTCCCCCGCTGAGGCTCCGCTCACCACTATCGAGGAGGACATTGAGCCCCGATCGTTGCCGAGAAACTCGGGCTTCCAACTTCCCGAACGCAAGTTGCAGACCGAGCAGCCCATACTTGAAGGCCCCGAGGCCGCTGAGGTGGCCACCCCGGATTCCGAGGGCCAGTGTCCCTTCCACGTTCGCAAGAACAGCCTTCAGATCCAACCTCTCCCGGCCTCGATCGTCATACCCACTGAGAAGCCAGCTTCCATCAGGAGGCCCAGATCTCAGGAGTCTATCGCGGGCTCACCCCCAAAAGATTCACCAGCTTCATCTTACCGATCTCGCTCGCTTCCTCGTGCTTTTGCTATGCGTGATGCGGGGAGGAAGCGGGAGGATGAGGGGGAGGCCGAAGAGAAGGAGGAGAAGGCTGAGGAGCCAAAGGCGATGGAACCCGAAGTTGTCGAGGCTGTTCCCGAGCATATCCAAGCAGAGGAGCCCGAGAAGGAGGAGAAGAAGGAGAAGAGGGAAGATAAAGAGGAGACGCCGGTCTTCAACCTCATTCCCGCTACCCCTGCCACCATTCCCCAGGAAGTTCGTGATGCTGCCGAGGCTGCCGTGAAGGAGGCTCAAGATGACAAGGCTTCGGCCGAAGAGGACAAGGACTATCGCAAGACTTTGAGCGATAGCGCCAGTATCAGAAGCAGGGGGCACTCGAGAGCAAACTCCCTCTCTGACCTGAAGGAGGAGCCCGAGGAGCCTGCCGCACCTGCTAGGGGTAACAATGGCTCTTTGACCGTTGATTACAAGGGCAAGCAACCCGCCACTTCAGACGAGGACGATATCTTGATTGTAGACCACCCCGTCTCCACTAGCCCCGACCAACTCTCCATCAACGAGGAGGCGAAGACCGAGGAGCCCAAGGCCGAGGAACCCAAGCCAGTTCCCGTTGTCGACTCTCCATCCCATGGACCCCCACCATCCCGCGGCGGAAGCTTCATGGATGACGGCAAGTCCATCAGCTCACAAGACCCCAAGTCCAGCCCTAGCCGTAAGGGATCTTTCCGCCGTATGGTGACCGGTCTCCCAACCCGCCAGCCATCCAATGACGCAATGAGGAAGGAGGGCTCCCTTAGGAGGTCACTGAGTTCAGTAATTCCGGGTGGAAAGTCGAAGAAGAGAGACAAGTCAGCGCCTCCATCATCGGCATCTTCACAGATCCTCAAGCCAGGTGAGCCAACGCCCCCACCTACTCCCCCGGAGACACGAGCGTCGAGAGACGAGGCAATTAGACCGTCTTCCCGCCGCTCAGAGAGATCAACCTCACGATCCATGAGCTGGAACAATGCCATCTCAAAATTGTCTTTAAGCGATAAGAAGCGAAACATGGTTGCTAAGCAGGCTTCAGAAACTGAGGCATCTGCGGGCTCCAAGTCGACCACCGATGTCCCCGAGGCTGTTAAGCCGTCCGGCGAATCTATCAACACCGCCCCCCCGGTAAAGCCCGACGAGACCCCCGCCGCATCGCCGGTCGCCGGTCCTTCATCTGAAGACGCACAGGGCGCGAAGGAGGAGGAGAAGGTGAAGCCGCCAATCCGCCGGACGAGCTGGTGGGGTATTTCAAAGGAGTTGAAGAGGAAGAATAGCATTGCAAAGTCGGATAAGGGTGAGGAAGCTGTCACCAGACCCGCTACCGCTACTTCTACCACTGCCCCTGCAGTAGCACCCGCTACCCCCGAAGGAAAAGGAAAAGAAGTCGAGCGACCAGCTGAGGTCACAGCTGACGCCACTCCCGCTCCTGCTCCCGCCGCTATCCCCACCGAGGAGGTTGCCAAGTCCGACGCCCCCGTCACCGCTACCGTTGAACCCACCCCTGCAGAAGCCCCCGCCGCCCCTTCCCCCCCAAAGCTTAGAGGACGAGTAAAGTCAATAATGGCCTGGCGCACCGGCAAGTCATGAACATGCCGAATTTTTCCCACTTTTTTTTTTCACGCGGCATAATTCATAATTCACGATACGAAAGCTTTATTGATTTGATCTGACCGATTTGACCCCAAATTGCAAATAGCGCCCATATAAAGAGTGCTTTTTTATTTTTTATCATTTCACGATTTCATTTTCTCATTTTTTAATTTCTTTTGTGCGGCAAGATTGAAACGAACCGAACGGAGCAGAATGGACGAGAGGACGATTCTTGTATAATAGTACGGTATTGTGTCTTTTTTTCTTTTTGTCTACATTTTCTATTTTTCTTCCTCTTGGATACCTATCTAGTTTGCCCTTGGTTACTCGCATAGCAACGATGTAGAGGTGCATCGCATGGGGTTTTTTTTTTCTTTTGCTCTTTTTATTCTATCAGTCTGGTAGCATTCGTTTGGGGGAGTTTTTTCATGATTCCTTTTTTATTTCATTTATTTCACGTTCTTGTCTATCACAGCCTGAAGTATGGACGGATGATATGGATTTATGCACGGATTTGAGCTATTGTCGAAGCGAGTTTGGCGGAGGACTTTTTTTCTTTTTCCATTCGTTACGGATTTTCCGCATCATATCAATGAATGATCGTTTGAAGATTATTGGGTCATTTGTGGTCACTCGTAGGAATCGGCTCTGGCCGCCATTTTTTGGGGGGGTTATTGATGGTGCTTTTTGGGGTAATAAATAAATAGACTATTCTTCCGACAAGTCGGCATGGGGATTCTACAACAATTGGATTGGATTGGATTGGGGCTGGGCTTTTGTCATCATTACTGTCCTAGTTTTGATGTCTGTGCTGTGGGGCTCGCGGGGGGGTTTGTTATGCCTTGAACATCAACCCCGATGATCGGTGGACGAGCGCGAGGCGCCGAGTAACTCGACCTAAATCCACCATATAACGTGACGGAAAAAAATAAAATAAAGACACCACAAACGCTCACACGTCCACATGATATGCTGCAGAGACCAGAAGCCCACCCCTACTACGTGAGGCGAAAAGCTCTCCTCGTACGGCACCCTTCCAAAACCCACCGCTCGTACCCAAGGTTTTGTGATGACGAGAATTGGCTGGCAAGTCCGGTAATTGGGAGGGGGGGAGGGGGTGAGAAGAAATTCCACCACCACCACCACCACCTCTCAAGATTGGCCGAGATTGTGTTCATAACGACTCACTCGTGGACCCTGCAGTACGGTACTCGAGCACCGCATTGTTCTCGAGTACCGCACTCACTTCCTGCATAATCTACATGTCACAGTGTGTGAGGGTGGAGGAGGGGGCTGGTTTAAGGTTTTCTTTCTTTCTCTCTTTTCTTTTTCTTTTTCTCTGGTTAGACGTTGCCTTGATTTGATTTTACCCACACTTGACATATTACGCTACCGGCGGCAGTCTAACTTACCGGTATCATACTAGCTTTAGGAGTAGAATATAATATGCTTTGTCGTGATGTGATCATGTATTATCCATCATCGTGTGAGTGAATGTTGTGATGATGATTTATTTCTCTTGGGGAAGGCGAATGCGGGGGGGCGGGGTGGACGATGCGCTTTGAGAATCTGGGGTGGGAAGGGGGGGTTCTAATTACTAGTGGTCAATTGGTTGGTTCGGTTGGTTGGATGGCTGAATAATTGAATGTGTCTGTCTCCCCCCAAGCGCCCTCCCGGACCGGTATGGTGGATAGTCTACGGTACTTTTTTTTCCTGCTGCCCACCGTAGGATACTCCACCCACTGCACTCTCCAGACTACAGTATGTTGTGATATCGTGTGTTAGCTAACTTAGCACAACTCAACTCAACCTATTACCGAGCAGATATCGCCACCTGTCCTCGGACGAGCAACCGCACCGGTAACTGTATCATACTAGCACTCACTCTCCTCCACCCCTCCCATCACATCGTCAGCTATCACACACAACACTAGAAAAGACCCATTCCTCCCTCCGTGACTCCAAACCAACTAGGGGTCCTCAAGGTAGAATCGCCACGGTTGTTCCACAACTTAGCGGGGGTTAATTCTGGCCAATTATGTCTAAAATCGGTGGTGGAACTTTGAGTACCCCTTCAACCGTCATCAAGCAACGGTCTGGGCCAAGCCAGAAAAATAAAAGTGGTGTTCAGGCCATATCCTCCAGCCTTCGCATCATGAAGCTGGCATCACCTTTCAGAAAAGGCATAGGTTGAGTAAAGCGAACTCAGGCGAGAGGTTGATGAAGAGGATTTCAATCGTAATCCATTTGGAAAATTTCAGCTATGATACGATCCCCACTTTCATCACCGCTCAACTATGCCCAGCATTTATTTCACATGATTCACAACATCGACTAACTCTTTAAGCTTCTTTAGTTCCAGGGAGCCGACTTGAGGAGTGGAAATTGTCCCCTCAAGTTCCCTTACCATCTTGGCACCTTTTAGCCAATCGTCTCCCAGCCCAAATTGAAAGACCACCGTGGTGATCCTACCTTGAGGACCCCTACTACCGCACCGCCCAGCAACCACAATCAAGATTTTCCCTCTCTCTCTCGCTCCCTCTTGATCAGGTGTTCCCAACGGTTGGCCGAGAGTATCGTACCGGTTATCGTATCGTATCATATTGTCATCATAATATCATTATTATAGCGGGGCGGGGTGTGTGGTTTTTTTCCTCTCCCGATGGGTTCTAGAGTGGATTTATCATACAGTACAATTTTCGATTGTATCATACATAAATTATTATCATACTCGTCAGTCTATCTATGCGCAGGTTTTTTTTTTGAGGGGAGAGGGTTCATCCGATAGGTTTTGGTGAAAGCGGGTGGGTGGTGGGTGTGCTCTTTGTGAGATAGGGTGGGGAACTTGGAGGAGGAGGAGGGAGGTTGGGGTTGGGGTTAGGTCTTTTGGGAATCGCGTTTTTGGTTTGGAGGAGGTTCGGTTGGTTGTTGCATTTTTTTAGGCTTAGGTTTGGACTAGGTTGGGGGGTTGAGGAGTGTGAGTGAGCATGAGGTATCACTCTGGATGGGGGTTTGCGCTGGATTATTGTTCCGGTGGGGCTGTAGTGTAGAAAGGGCAATAGTACCGTAGAGGGATTGCTGCTGTTATCTTGGGGAGTATACGGTAGTACTAGAGCCGGTTGATGTTCATTTGGGGCTGCGGTTGCCCGTTGCCTTAGCGACGGGTCTTTAGGATCGGCTAGGCTGGTGAAGAACGGAGAGGGGAAACGGAAAAGGTGAGGAGGGTCTTTGGTAACTAGTGCTGATCGGACATCGCGCTCTACCATTCGAAACATGGAATTTTCAAGACCTGGGGATAGCTCATTATTGCTGCTCTCAAGGGATAGCTCTGAAGAAAATCCCGTTGTGGGAGAAATGGTGACAGCATAATCCATGGCATCATTCCGGTAGATATGGAAGCCTCCAAAAGCTTTTCTTCCCGGGAATGTCGCGGTATATTCACTTCTTTCCCTTTTCGTGCTCTATAAGGGCTGGGCCGAGATGCTCTGATACTAACCTATCTTCCCCCCCCCCCCACCCCGCGCCGGCAATCTTGAGTTGACCGAGTTGAAGGAAACGACGACAAACAGTCATTCAGAAATAACCACCTCATGGTACATCACTCGGCTCCATGACAGGGGGTTGTCTGGGAGGCGGTCGGCATGCGCGATAGAGGCCATAAAAGGTCGTAAGTCGCTTGCAGTATTCATTGATCTTGTTCTATTTTCTTTAAAAACTGAGATTGCTAACACATGAGAATCCCCTCCCCCCCCTCTGTCAGATAGTGTAAGTTGTTTACTATCTACCCTACTAATCTACCCGCTCTACAAGTTCCTCTTACTGCTCACATAGCCTCTAGACTTCCGCCACTAACGCCCGCTTGTCGGCGCCGGGGGGGTATATCCTGGAGAGCCATGAAGGGGAATCTCATGGACAAACGTAGGTCTACTCTATTGTGAATCACCGGCGCTTCGATTGATGGCAGGATCTTGACGTCTCGAGAACAACGACTACGTATCTGGAGGGAATGGACGTGAAGAGGTCAGGGGATATTGGACGGAGAGAAAAGTGACGCAGCGAATGTTATCGTGGGGAAAGAGATTCTAGGAAAGGAAGAAGTTAGAATGTAAGTTAAAAGTTTTCCAAGTTATGTATCTATGGATGCTAGTTTTCCTCCCCCCGAGTGCGATGATAACACCAAGATCAAGACATCCTCTTCCGATATCTAGCCCCCTCCCGGGCGGACAGTTTTTAGTTCTTCCTTTATACTCGCCCGCCTAGCCGCAAGCCCCCTAGCCTCCTGTTTGTACCCCCACATAGGCGCAGGAGTATGCACCGGTATCGGCACCGTAAGCCCATACCCGGTCGCGCCCACCCCCCAAGCAGGACGAGTAGGCTGAACGAAACCCGTCGGCTTAGTATTAACCGTAACGGTGGAGGCAAAGCTCGTGGGCGTCGCATGATCGCCCGCCAACTCCCGCGCGCAATAGCCGGTTCCGTAGACGTTATTGCACCGGTTGACGACAACGTTCTTGTTCTCCGTCCACATGTTGAAGTCTTGCAATGTGATGTTGGTCAGGGGGACGACGTTGCTCCCGCGGATGACGATGGGTCCGCGGGAGACGCCGTTGTTCACTGTTCCCGTCCAGTTTCTGAATACGAGGTCTGAGAGGGCGATGGCGCCCGTGTTGGGCTCTGTGCGGCCGTACCAGTACTGGTCTATGTCCAGGGCGTAGGTGGTGTCGTAGGCTTGGAAGTTTTCGAAGTAGGAGTTGCGGACGTACCCGTTTGCACCGGTGCCTCCGGGCCAGGTCTTTATCATGAGCATCTGTGTGCACTGGTGGACGTTGATGTTCCTCATGTGGATGAATTCGATTGCGCTTCCGGCTGTTTGTCCCTTTGTTAGTATGTGTTTTGGGATTACCGGGGAGTGGAGGGGGGGGGGGGGGAATACTGGCTCCATCTAAAGACCCAACGCTCATTCCCCCGCTCTGATTACAATATATATCCTCAATAAGTACATTTTTGGAGGGTGTCTTGACGGAGATGCATTCGTCGCGGTTGGTGACTTCTATGTGGTGAAGGTAGCAGTTGGACAGACAGGTTAGGTTGATCCCGTCTAGGCCGCCTTTATTACCGCCGCGAATGGTGATGTGGTAGTTCTCCAGGTTTGTAGCATCGTTGTGGAACAGGTGGAATGTCGGGGAGTCAATCTGTATCTTCCGTCAGTACTAATATCTAGTTAGGGAAAGCGGGGGGGAGAAGATACCAAGATTAGGTCGTGCACAGAGTAGTTTGTGCAGGTCATGAACTATCGTTCGTCAGCACTTTTGTTACACCCTTTTTGAGCCCAGTTCTGAAGGCTGGTAAATAGAGCATACCCTCAACAATCTTGCATCCTGACCAGATCCAGAAATCCTCTGCTTGTAGCCCTGTCCTTGGATAGCACCTTTGCCATTGCTAGAGTACATTTCAAAGTCTGTGGCTCTTCTCACAATAATCGCGTTTTCGTTGAATTTCCCATCTTCAGACAAGGTGATCAGTCCATCCAATTGGAATGCCCACTTTGTTCCCGCGTTGAGTACCACTCCGGTAGTAACTATCACCCCCCATCAGCCCGGCTGCGCCTTCAGAAGCCGCGAAAGGGAAAGGACCTACTCAGGTACTCCCCCTCGGGCACCAACAACGTCGCTCCCCCGCTAGCTTTAACAACGCACTGCGAAAACGCATTGGTAATGGCAACGCCAATATCTGTCTTCCCGTCCGCTACGCCGCCGTAGTCGAGGACGTTGCAGATGGTGCCCGACTTGCCACTCAGCGAAGATGTAGGCCCCACCGGGACTCCTTCTACCAACTGTCCCACTACCCCCCGGAGTGACAGTACCACTGCGGCAGCGACAGGAGAGAACTTCATCCTGTGGAGTGAATGAAAAAAAATGAAATGAAGGGAAATCTGCACTGCAGACGTAAAGAATGTGATGCTCCGGTTGGAACAGGGAACAAAAAGAATGGACGGAATGGAATGGTGATACTTCCGTAAAACTACCTATCCTGCTGGCGACAAAAGGTCCACTCGGAGGGGAATTGGGGGGGGGCTAAGTGGGGATTTATGCTTATCATACCGACTTAAAAACGGCACGAGAGAAACCAGTCCTTCACTAAATTATAAAGCTAAAAGACAATATATCCCCGACAACCAGTCCCGCGATGTTCCTGAACCGGGAATGGAAGAATACAGTAATCTTAACCCCGCCTCCAGTTACCGGGGTTAGTTCTGGGCAGGGATTATACCCAGGTTCTACGAGCAGCACCGTGGAGTTCCCGCCGATGTTTCAGGTTTGGGTACTGTACCGGGGGTGAGATAGACTTCGGGGGGTTGCTATATGGTAAGCGAACCTCGTCAGCGGGTTCTTTTCGTCCCCTGGGGGAACGGGGGATTGGAGGGGCGTGAGGGTGGATTGAGATAAAGTGGGAGAGGTACTGGAACATGGATGCTGGCTCCGGTGGGAGCTACCACCTCGGGTGTGGATAAACTACTGCACTAGTAGCGAGTTCTCGAGGGGCTCGTCAAGGGTGTGATAAAGTTGTTGTATTTTAGAACTTTGCGGGCTGGGAGTTTTTCTATTTGTGGCTTGATTTGGGTTCATTGGTGATCACTCGGGGGATTGGGCTGCCGAATATGGGTGGTCTTCTTGGGTTGGTTGAGTAGGCTTTCAGATGAACCAAAGCTAGAGTTAGAGAATTCAATTGCGGGAACTTTGGTTTTTATAGATATATCCTATTAAGAGGAAGATAATAATAACTGCTAGTGTCAGGGCATGAGAGAAGGGCAGATGTAAATGACAATGATAAACAGGAAGTTTTAGTTTATGGCCTAATGTTAATTTTTCAGATCAACGTGGATATTGATTTGGGTATTTGGTACAATTAATTTACTTAATCTTTAAATGTTAAAAGACCTTGCTACTATAGCCGTTATATTATAAGTTAGTAGGAAGGAGTGGTCTTTGTTCTATATATCCTAATTTTCTGGAAGTTTGCTGAAATATAGTTTCCATAAGGTCTTGAGAAGTTGAAATAGTTCTTTGCTTTTATTAGAAGTTATGTGCCAAGTTGCTTGTGCAGTACTAGGGCAAAATTATTCGTCCGATGCCATTTTTACACCAAAAGTGCCCATCTTCACCACCCTCTCTCATTGCGCAATGTATATGAGAATCGGTGGAAATTTATCCTTGCATTAGCAAACCCGTAGATAACATGAAGAAAGTTAAATATTATTACCGGGCCGGGTGATGGGGAAAAGGTCGTTTAAGTATCTGGTAGCGGTTGCCATGTACCTTTTTGTATGGAACCCCATACAAAAACCTAAGTCACTTTTACACTTGTTAACACAATCATGAACACTGAAGACAGCAGCATTGATTCCTTACACTTCTCCTTGTAGAGGTTTGAATATATAGTGATTCTCTAGCTGATGGAAATATTTCAAGTGTTTTTATATAAGCAGTGTTGGGAATTGTTTGTTTAAAAATGTCCATTTTTGGTGTAATAAGGGGATCGGACGAGTATTTTTGCACCCGTACTTTTAGCTAGAGAGTCAACTCAATATTGGATATTTTATGTTATGTTATTTGAGAGTATAGAGATGTTAGTGATGACAACTACTGCCTGCTCTATTTGAAATAGGAGCGGGTAAGCTAGCATATAACTATCCTCTTTTTAAGGTATATATTTTTATACTATGTATTATCTGCCTAACAAGTAATATAACTAGCCCCAGAATGTACTGTATTTAATGGGAAGAGTGAAGCAGCATTCAATATCTTTACTCGCACAAACTACGGGAGCGACTACATGTCCATGCACACCCAACAGCATGGTTTGGGTTGTTCCACGCCATTCTGTTCATAGTTTTTGTCACCACCCTCGTGCACAGCCAAAGTACGGTATCGGTCGCACAGAGTATAAGTTGATTAATAAGACTAGGAGTGCCCCGCAAGGAGCCACTACAAGAATTTTGATGACCCCACTTTCCGTCTGCTCTCTCAATCTCCACCAACTGAACAGCAGCTCACCCCCCTACACCGTCGCGGCTTGAGAGAAAATGTCGGACTCACCCATCAATTATACTATAAACTCCCACAACAACACCTACTTTTCACATAATGTCATCACCGATTCTTTCAACACCACCGGTTCATTCAACACTGTGGTCCACGTGAGCATTGATGTGACAAAAGAGCGGTCTGAGATTTTAGCATGGTTGTCTCCACTTGAGCCCCGCATCCGACATCAACACCTTCAAACCCACCGTGCCGACAACGTGGGGGAATGGCTACTACAAACTGACGAATTTCAAAGGTGGCGCAGTAGTGCTCGGAAGGAGGGACCTGATCATGCGATTTTGTTTTGTTGTGGCGATCCGGCTGTCGGCAAGACCTATTTCAGGTGAGGCAATCCTCTAGTGTCGCGATGGTGGTGCTGATGAGCCGCGGTACTAGTTCCCTAGTGGTAGATAGGTTATGCGATAAGGCCCAAGAGCAAGGTATAGCTGTTGCATGTTTCTACGTTGATTTCGCGGCGCGTAAGGAGCAGTCTTCGACAGACATACTCCGTTCACTACTGGAGCAGATTGTCGGTGGGTTGGAGAGGCTCCCGGACGAGATAAGACAGAGGTTTCAAGCTCACGGGAAGGTGATTGGCGGAAGGGGACCACGAGTGGCGGAAATTATCAAGATGTTGCAGATTGTCACATCTTTACAGCCGACATTCATATGCGTTGATGCCCTCGATGAATGTGTGGAAGAGCATCGACCTGAGATTCTGGGCTCATTGAGGACGGTCCTGGAGAAATCCCCAAACACGCGAATATTCCTCACCGGGAGACGATATATCCAGAGCGAGGTTGAGAGGAGTCTTGGGGGTAGAGTGTCAATTCTATCTATAAAACCCAGCAATGATGATATAGTGGGATATATCCGGATGAGATTGAAAAAGGATACATCTCCAGACGCGATGAATAGTGGTCTAGAGGACCAAATTATTAAGAGAATTACCGAGAATAATTCTGGAACGTAAGTGAGCGACATGATGGAAAAATGTACTTTACGTTCGTCCCTAATAGACACATCTAGATTTCTACTGGTTTCCCTGACAATGGATGCTGTTCTTGGGGAAACCACGGCTTATGGCAGGCGACAAAGGCTCCGGGCAATGACTAAGGGTTTGGATTTGAAAGGCGTTTACGGCGCAACCCTTGAACGCATAAAGGAGCAGGGTGGGGAGAAGGCAAGGCTAGGAGTGGCAGCCCTGATGTGGATCTCGCATTCAGAGCGGCTGTTACGACTCGACGAGCTTTCCCACGCCCTAGCAGTGGATATAGGATCCGTGGATCTCAATGCTGCAAAGATTCCTTCGGCGGAGTCATTGTTGAGCTGTTGCTTGGGGCTTGTGGTGGTCGATAGGGAGGCTTCAACTGTCCGCTTGATCCACCTTACTCTCCAGGAGTACCTCTGCACCTGCCCCGACCTTTTTGGCCCGACTCACTCAGTGATGGCAGAGACCTGCCTGACATACCTTAATTTTTGGACCACCAAGGATACATCGCCCACACTCTCTGCTCTGCCCTTTATCAAATATTCTTCCTTATATTGGGGCGTCCACGCCAAGAAAGAGCCTTCGCCGGACATGGTACCACTAGCGCTCAAGCTTTTCAGTCAAATCGAAAGCCATATATCTACGAAGTTACTTTTAGCGGATCTCATATCGAGGACCGGCCGATATAACCATGACATCCCCATCAACGGTCCCCTGGTTGGGTTTACCGGACTGCATTGCACATCAGTTTTCGGCATTGCTGAAATCGCAACCACTCTCATGGACCAGCCAAATTACGAGCTCAACAGAAGGGATTTTCTGGGTATCACGCCGCTGATATGGGCTGCTCTCTGTGGACAAGAGGGGTTAGCAAAGCTGCTGTTAAAACAGCAGACTGTCAATCCTGACAAGCCGGACAGATACTTCCGTCGAACAGCGCTAGCATGGGCTGCTAGGAAAGGGCACGAGAGAATTGTGGAGTTATTTCTCGAGTTGGCCTCTACCAATCCCGACGGCACAGATGGTTGGTGGGGTAAGACACCCCGCGTGATGAATATTGTCCGGAGAAGGAGATATGTCAACCCCAACAGGCAAGACAAATACGGTCAAACGGCAATATATTTGGCAGCTGAAGAAGGGCACGAAGGAGTGGTGAAGCTACTATTGGGAAGGAAGGATGTCAAACCCGATATGGCGAATGGATACGGCCGTACACCTCTCTGGTGTGCTTCGGGTTCAGGGCGTGACGGAGTAGTGAAGCTACTAGTCGTACGGCAAGATGTTAGCATCGATAGGGCGGACAAAAATGGTGAGACACCGCTTCTGGCGGCTGCCGAATGCGGGTCTGAGGCAGTGGTGGGGTTACTGTTATGGCGGAAGAATGTCAACCCCAACAAGAGCAACAAAGCCGGCAGGACGCCAGTCTCGCTGGCCTCCGAGAAGGGGCACAACAGAGTAGTGGAGCTACTGTTAGACCGGGAAGATGTCAACCCCAATATTCCAGACGACCGTGGCCAGACACCGCTCTTGTTAGCAGCCGCGAGGGGGCGTGATGGAGTCGTCAAGGTATTGTTGAGACGTGAAGACGTCAACCCCAATATGCCCGACAATCGTGGCCAGACACCGCTCTTGTGCGCTGCCGCGAATTGGAATGATGGCGCATTGAGGCTGCTATTAGGAAGGGAAGGTATCAACCCCAATATGCTGGACAATGATGGCCAAACATTGCTCTCATTGGCTGCTAGAACTGGGCGTGGTGAAATAGTGAAGCTACTGTTGGGACGGGAAGATATCAACCCCGACACGCAAGACAATTATGGCAAGACACCGCTCTCGTGGGCTGCAGAGAAGGGACATTGTGGGGTGGTAGAGCTATTACTGGGGCGTGGAGACCTCAACCCCGATATGCCAGACAATCGTGGCCAAACGCCGCTGTTGCGGGCTGCCGCGAATGGGAATGATGGAGTGGTGAAGCTACTATTGGGACGCCAAGGCATCAACCCCGATATACCAGATAATCGTGGCCGAACACCGCTCTCGCAGGCTGCAGAGAAGGGGCATGAGGGCGTGCTGAAGCTACTGTTGGGACGGGAGGGCGTCAACCCCGATATGCCAGACAAATGTGGCCAAACACCACTGTCATGGGCTGCAGAGAAGGGGAATGATGCAGTGGTGAAGCTACTGTTGGGACGCGAAGGCATCAACCCCGATATACCAGATATTCGTGGCCGAACACCGCTCTCGCAGGCTGCAGAGAAGGGGCGTGATGGAGTGCTGAAGCTACTGTTGGGACGGGAAGACGTCAACCCCGATAGGCCAGATATTCGTGGCCAAACACCGCTCTCGTGGGCTGCAGAGAAAGGGAATGATCGAGTGGTGAAACTACTGTTAGATCGGGAAGGCGTCAACCCCAATACGCCAGACAATTGCGGCCAAACACCGCTCTCGTGGGCTGCCGAATGTGGGCATGAGGGAGCAGTTAAGCTACTATTGGCGGCGGAAAATGTCAAGCCCGATATGCGGGACAATCTTGGCCGAACGCCACTCTGGCGAGCGGCCGAATATGGGCGTGAGGAAGTAGTGAAACTGCTATTCGTGGCGGATGATATCAACCCCGATATGCCCGATGGTGGTGGCCGAACACCGCTCTCGCGGGCTGCAGAGAAAGGGTATGAGGGCGTGGTGAAGCTGCTATTGGGAAGGGAAGACGTCAACCCCGATATGCCAGACGTTGAACGCCGGACACCGCTCTCGTGGGCTGCCCAACATGGGCGTGAGGGAGTAGTGAGGCTACTTTTAGAACGGAGAGACGTCAACCCTGATGGATTGCAGCCGTGGACAGACCCAACCCCGCTCCAGTTTGCAATTTGGCGTAACGATTATGGAATAATGGATTTACTGCGAGCTCGCAAATCTGGAAAGCTCAAGACTACTTGACTTCAATAATAAGAAAGCTTTCCTATTATTCTCCGAAGCAGCCGCGCGCCGCTCTCTCTACATTCCCATAAAGTTAGACACGCCCGCATATGCCGCAGGCCGCTTCCCCCTCCCAATCACTTGCATCTATCTCCCCTAGAGTGCACAACTTCGATGACATCACTATTCCTCCCTACTTTCTCACTCCTTCCTCTCTAGATTTTTGGTTCTATCTAAGTCTAGTTCGGCATCGGATGTAAATATTCTACCCCTGCAGTTATAATAGAGCTGTCCAACCGACGCTCCATCATAGTTTTTGCTCTACTCCTTCAGCTTGACAACGCAGGGTTTAGGTTTAGGTTTTTCAGCGCTTCCTGCCTGGTTCTATCATAGATTCTGACATTTCTCTATCATATTTTCTTTTTCTTTTTCCCAAATTACCCCTCTGTTTGGATTGCCTATAGGACATGCGGTCATGCGGCTATGCGGTTGCGCGGACATGCGGCTATATGGTCATGTGGCTATCGTAGGAGCTATGTGGCTATAGGGGATGCGGTCTTGTGGTGTGTGGCGACTGGGCAGGCACCTTAGCAGTATGATAGATTGTTTTCACATCCCATGCCTAGCCGCATACTTCCTTGATACTCACCGCCATCAGGCATAATGTATCCGGTATTTGGTTCCATAATATTTCTTTCATAGTATCATACTCTATTCTATTCCATTCGGCTTTGGGGGTGAGCACAGGGCATAGGCTCTAGGGATCACCGATGATCATGATATATTAGGATGGCTCTGGATTGCTTGAAATCGCGCGGGGTCGGGATTTGTCAGCTTAGTGTGTCTCTTTAGAGTTCATGGAGTTTCGGTTTTTTTTCTGTGTTGTTGCAGTATCTGTAGTATATAATACGGTAGCTATTCAGTTCCCACGGCCTCGGGCCCAAGATCCTAAGTTACTTTACATGTCTCTTATGGCCTAACATAAAGGCCTCAAATAGACCAGCCGACCCAGAAACCGCAGGGCACTACTACCCCCCCCCCCACACACACACACATACACACACGCACCCCCTCGGGGCGGTACTCCCGAAATAATAATATGCTGCCTGTCGTGCAAACACGAAGAAAAGGTCTCGTGCCCCGCGACAACGACCTCCTCCCACTGATTGGTCGGCAAGGCTACCTTACCTTCGCCTAACCTTCCACCCACACGTTATACCATGTTCTTCTCACTCTGCCAAGTCTTCCACGGTAATAAAGTAGCATTCCTGTGATGCCCGTGCAATCCTATTAAGAGGGAAGGAGGGCTAACACCAACTAGACAAATATTAGACCCAGCACTAGCCCTAGACTATGTCAACTTCGCACTAGATCAGGAACTCCCGTTTTCGGGTTCAGAATTTATTGAGACCAGTGATTATCATAAGTGTAACATCGAGTGAGAACCCATGAAGCCGTAAAATACAAAAAAAATACAAAAAAACACCAAAGCACAATGAATGTCCGGACTCTCGTCATACCACTCCCATAAGTCTCCGTAGCCAGGAGCAGAGAACGAATTATACTGCTGGGTTGGGGGACAATTTCGGCGCGCGCGCCGTATGAGTAGATGGATTACGGTTTGCACCAGATTCCCTTTTCCAATGCCTCCTTTTCGGTTCCCGCATAGTACCCGTCGGCGATCAAGGTCTGCTCCACCTTGCTCCAGTAGTCCCATTTTCCGGCTTCACCAGTCTTGAGATCCAAGTCCCCAATACGCGCTTCGACACCGCCATCCAAGTCGATGCGAAGGAAGATGGTGAGGTCGCGGACAGTCATGGCGGTAACAAATTTCTCCCGGTAGTTTTGGCTACCTTCCCGCGCAACCTCGATGGGACCCAGAGGGTCCATTTCGAGTTGCAAGCGCTTCAGCAGGGGCATCAACTCACTGCTAACAAGGAAGTCTGTAGTGTGGTCTTCAATCACTTTCTTGGCATCCTCCCAGGATTCTCCAGGGCGGAGCTGCAGATTCTTCGGCGGAACAGACGGCAGAATGTGCTGCAGAGTATTCCTAACACGTGAGTCCTCCTGCGAGGACAAATCAAGCGGGCAGAGGTTTGGCTTTCCACCACGCTTCTGGAAACGTAATGCGCAGGTTCTGCATCGTCTCCAGTTGGCGGGAGCGGAGGGGGATTGAACTACCCATTTTGGCTTGAACTCGACAAGAATTTGACGGGTCAAGAAATTCTTCCCTTTGAACTCCCCGGAAGCGGCACCAGCAGTCAGTGGTGCAGTCGTATCGTCAGTTTCTGGAGGCGTGGGCGGGAGATCTTCAATAGCCTGTGGACTCATATCCAGGATCACGAAGCCATAATCTTCCACTTCCTCTTCAAGGTATAAGCCGCGTCTCTTGGCGGGGCGCTTCCCAGCATCCTCCAGCTGAAGAAGGTTGGCATTTTCCCGAAGTATGACGGATTTTGGGACCCTGATAAGTGTCGTCGGAACCAAGAGATGGGAAGGGAAGAGGGGGTGAAAAGTGTGAAGGAGGTGAGAGTACGCTAACAAATTGGGCTGGGCGGAAGGAAGCGCTTTGCGGAGCCGCAGCAATTTGTTGGCATATTCATCCGCTGGAGGAGCTCCTGGTGGGGCAGAAAGGCGATAGATGATGTTTGCTGCGCCCTCCGCGAGGTACGTCAATCGGAGGTCTTCGGAGAGCAGCGGCACTGACGAGAGATCTGCCGGCGGAGGGACTGAGGCGGGCGAAGTAGCACCGGTGGGAGTATCGGGCGGGGAAGTTAATGCGGTCGAAGACATGTTTGCTGATGATGAGGAGGATGCTGAAGCGGTGCCTCTATGGAGGATGTTCTTCGTTATCCAAGGCCTCGCGTTGGGAATGAGAGGAATCAAGAGGGCGGAAAGGGCCAGAACTAGCAATGAAACGACAATCATGGAAGAGTAGGTTTGGTGACAAAGGAGACGGTAGCGGGAAAGCACAAGCGAAGTTTGGCGCGCTCGTGGGGCTTTCGTAAGAGCTGACGAAGAGAACGGTTGCACTATCGACTCTATTGAAAACGGAATCGTTGGCGAGAAGAGAGGTAGTTTTCATGTCAGTAGTGATGTTAACCCGTTCATATCAAGGAGGCTCAAACGCCAAGGTGGAGAAGTGAGATCTAGTTGATAAAAACCATCAAAAAAAGGTGAAAGAGGTGGAGAAGAGTTAAAGAAAGAAAGAAGCGAGGCGGCCTAAAGTGAGTAAGCAAGCGAGGATGTGTCCCAACCCCCTGTCTGCCGAATACCGCTACCCCCGCCCGACACTCACTCACATTCGTATCTCACCGGCAACAAGTCGTGACTGTGAGACGGAGGAGTCTCCGTCTTTTGTTCTCCTATACCGGCAATCGGCAAAGTTCACTTTTTTGTCCGGGATAGTACTGGTAGCGAATTCAGCAGCGTAGGTCCTAAGGGGGGGAGGGAAGGTGGGAAGAGGAAAGGGAAAAAAGAAAAGTTACAGTGGAGGGGGAAGAAAAAAAGATTGGAACTTGGCTTCGGAATTCAAGCTCTTGAGGTGGATGAGCTTGTTTTCTTCCCCTCATCCCCAGCCTCTGACTTGCAGCGGCGCACCTGGACTGATGCCTATTATGCCTTTACTCTCTTCTTCGCCAAATCACCAAATGTGCCTTCTTCATGCAAGTATGATATATTACCGTAGTGAGGATTCTCTGGAGGGGAGGCTTGAAGGGAGTGCCTCCCTGGCGATCCTTGTGAAACCTGAGCAGACACAGGTACCGTACCGGTACTCGCACAGGCACAGATGTCGGTCCCAACTCCAGCTTTCAAACATACAAGCAGAGGAGGGGAGGAAGTGGATGAAATGCCCTCTCATCACTGACACATACGAGTGCTTTGGGTTTTCCAAGTTCTCGGTTGTCTTATGAATGGCCAGGTTAGTTGCCGGGCCCGGAGGTGTCACCCTATTTGGAATCAACTAAGCCAGTAGAATCAACTCTGAAATGGATCTACATCTGGATCGCGCTTCATCCCCCGATTCTCCATATAACACTTAGAGATTATGATATACTGGTCCAAATATCTGGCCCCCTTTGGTTGTCCACCTTTGTGATATGCAATCCTTTCAAACCCCTCAGTGGACGGCTAAGTATACCTTTTCTCATTCATGCACAGACATCCCCGCTACCACAATTCTCCTGGCCAAAAGAACGGCATGCCGGCAGTAAGCTGTCCCTTGTGTGGTTTTTTTATTGACAAATTTATGTTTCTTCTCCCATGGCCTCAGTCGGGCTTTAACTTAACCCGACTTCCACAATCACTGTACCTCAATCCTGTTGAAGGCAGACTGCAGCTAGTAAATTAGGATATCCGTGGTAAGCTGATATATCCGTGTAGCTGAGCCTGTCCCACGAAGTCGGTATGTGTAAATCAATAAATAGGGGGTTTCTCAAGCCCAGCTCAAATTCCGATCCGGACTGGATCACCGCCGGTGATCGATCAGTTACAGGTAATACGGCATAAATGCACCACCAATCACGACACTAAAAAGTTACATTCAGACAGCTGCTACCAAATTATCCTTATTAGAAAACTGCACTTTCCCAAGCAATACGAGATTATTTTCAATAGCCTACCACTGCCTCATCCAATGGTTAATTTCACCATCAGAGTGCCTGGTTTTCATTGCTGCATAGACACTGTGCATGGGGAAGCACCACATCCCCGTATTGTTACACTCAAGCAAATGTAACGGTCCAATCAGGGATAATCCTGCTACCTGAAGACAAACACTAATCAGTGATACCGGTACTGGGGCCTCATACCCGAGCAGATCAGTGATAAATTTATTCCCCATCTCAACCCAGGAGCTCCGCTTAATCTAATACCGGTAGGCATCCTTTTTACGCAAATGAGCCACGTGAGATATATCCCTTTATGGTTTTGGGGGATCGGTAGTTGGCGGCTCCTACAGCATTCCGTCATTAGCGATCACTTACCAGTAAATTCCGAGGTTGAGCCGAACAATCGAGTGGCTTCAACCCACCGCTAGTTCCCGTCGCTGAACTGCACTTGCACTTGTCAAGTGTCGACCAGGGTGGTATTCGCTGCAGTGTGTGCCAACAGTCTGTACTCAAGTTAACTTAAGCCTCGATATCATAATCGAATGGCAACAAATTTGATGCCTTCATCTTGACTGGTTTGCACCTCCTCGGAGTTGGTTGTTTGGGTCAGTCTACCTCCGAAAAAGGCTTATAGCAGTAGCGCGTCATGCCTGTAGCCCTATCTGCGCCCTGCTTGATCGCTCTAGGGTCTGAAACATGACTGATAGGGGATAGTCTCTGTATGGCAGGGAGAAAGCATTGGTTAGAGTGGGTTCAAACCCCGCACGGCCAATTGCGGCTCGGGGGAGATCGAGGGCCGCGCTCTCATCCTTCTCTATTCCACTCGATTCATTGAATCCTAGCAGTTGATCCAAATTTCCCCGAACCTGCTAGGCTCTATGATACGGTAGTCCTTTCCAATAAGCCGTCCACCCTGAGTTCGGCAACCTTTCCGATAACTTTATTTGACCTCTTGCTTATCTCAGCCGTGGATAACTACCGGTAGTTCGCTGCCCTGGTGTTAGTGGATTGACTGGTTTCCTGTCCCCTATCTGATCCCCGGAAGTAAGCCCTAGAAAAAAGAAAGCGGGAAGTCTCAAACTGACGCCAGAGTATGATAAGAGTTTATGGAAACAAAGAAGAAAAGTGGGGTGCCCATCACCCTCACAAACAAGTGGTCTGGGAGTAGAAAAAGTAGAAGTAAGGAGGCCAAGTGAGACAAGGAACAGTACGCGGAGGGTAGGGGATGAAACAAACTTCCGAGCGAGGATTAATATTGATTCTATGGTCAAATAATGTTGATAAAAAATAGTGAGATCCAATCAAAAAAATAAGTGCGCCCAAGCCGGGCCAGTTCAGTAGCAATAGATTCCCATATTCTAGCTCTTGTCAAGAGAGTGGAGGGAAATCCTCATAGCTTCTGGTACTGGTATGTTCCAGCAGAGCGATTGTCCAGACTTAAGTTAATGTGATTAAATACCGTAGTGCGAGAGAGTTGAAAAAGTAAAGAGACCTATCATTATTATACCTAGAGATACCCCGCCATCTCACTCCGGGCCTCAAACCTTATATCGTAATGCAAAGTAGCAAGACACTAGGAATTCTCGAGTCGATCGAACACATCTAACCCACCCCCTGACGATTTTATAGGGCACGGTAGCTGTTGCCTGGCTGCTATGATATTACCTCAGGATTAACACCTTCTGATACTTCATAGGATATACTGTAGGTAGGGTTAGAAAGGCTTGGACCCCAGTTGAAGATTGTGGGAACCTGGCTATTAGTTACAGGGGCAGCTTGATTCCAAGAAACAATTCGGCGGGATAAAGCTCCCACGCGCATCTCCCCACCAGTGGGTAGAACCTCCATGGAGAAGAGAAACGGATTTCAATTCACTCTTAATCCCAGCCCCCGAACATAAAGCGGACTCTGAAAAGATGCGAAAACCAGGTGTGTCCTGCGATTCATCATCCTCCTATACTAAGAACTAAATTAGAAATACTAATACCAGAGCCGGAAGCTCTTGATTTGTTGAATTATCTGCTGCCCTAAATGCTGCAAGAAGAGGAGACACTTGCCGAGATAGTCAGAGCAACGAGGCTAGATACTCGAGTATAGGATGTCGTCAGAGTATGTCCGTGGATCTACAAGAGTGAGGTAATTTGCCCGTATGTGCTTTAGCTCAATCGCTTCGCCCAGTGTTCTTAGCAGCACAATCTTGGTGACAAAATTCTTGGTCCCCTCCCCATTTTACACCAAAAATGGGCAGCTTCACCTCACAGAATCTCAGCCTTGTTGCTTTGCAAAAAATGTTGAATTCTCCATAGCTTTTAGAGCCATCTAGATATTACCATTTATATGCAATAAACTCTGTTAGTTGGTGCCCATGGCGCAATGCCAGGGCCATGATAGTAGGCAAATGGTAGAATACTTCCTATCTTAGATGGGTTTCCCGTGTGGGGGGTGCATTGAAACACTATTCGATTATGACCCCATGCTCTCAGCCCTCATGGCCGGGTGGGAAATTTCTCATAATTTCTACCGAGAAAGCCTAGGCAATTTCCTACGCTATAGCCTGATTTGATTGGTTGTGTATTGCTTTCGATGAGTTGGCAGTGTTCAAAATCCGCCATTTTTAGTGTAAAATGGGGGAAGGCCATGAATTTTGTCACCAAGATCGTACTCAAGCCCCAAGGGTGGGTGGAGGCAAACAGACATCCTTATATATCCCTTTCTCCCCAATTTCCCCAATTTCCCCAATTCCATCACTTTTTGTATCTCTCAAGTGACCCATAGAAGGAACCGAAGGAGGAAGCAGCGGGAACAATATCACTAGGGAACAAATGTAGAGAAACCCAGAAGGATAATGAATTAGACAATAGATAGAGATACTAGCTACGGGCAGACCGTGGGATATGTGTCTCCCTCAACAGCAAACATCCCTAGAAACCAAACAAGATTCATAACGAGGGAACAGAATGGGTGGAAGTATTCCAGAAAGGAATTCAGCAGAAGCTCTGAGAAAGGGTAAAAATCATCCACCATCACTACTCGAGTACCCTGCGCACTTCACAGTCATCTTGGACTAGATCCTGCTGGGAAAACCAACCCCTAAACCGAGTGTCCTATGCCGAATGACATACCGGTCGAGCGGAATAGTGTAAACGCAAGGCCCGATGACTAATGAAACAACACCCATATCTTATGCATGAAAATACGGGATGTGAAACCAGCAATCCATCACTAGGTGTCTAATCACCACACCTCACACCTCATGCGTACACCGTGATACCCCATAACTCTATGTCCCATAGTGGATCTAACATCTCCAATACTGGACCCTACTATGATACCTCATTTACTGTTATATCGAATATCCTCTGTGACAAACACTCTTAGACAGACCCGCTCTTGCCATCCTCAATACCATCCACGGTACTACTCATCCAGAAAATATGGTGAACGAGTAGAAACCCGTGTGTGCCACACTGCCTCTTTGAAGCGGGTCGAAGGATAGGAGTAGTCAGGTTGGGTGCGCATCTTGTGGGGGTCACCCCTTGTATGAATAAAATGATACTAAATTTTGCCCATAATAAATTGAAGCTATTATGGTGAGTTACAAATTTAAAAAACTATATATTGATAACAGAAGACGCAGAAGTAGGAGCATACTACATAATGCTTTGAAAATAAAACTTTGTCAACCTAGAGTTGGTGAAAAAACATAGGAAAATCACCAATAGGGTCGTTGGTCATCCGCTCTTCTCCTTATGAAAACCCAGTAGGTTATCTACTTAGTGATGTAGTCTTCGGGTTAGCTCTTAGCCTAGGGGTTTTCATAAAGCCTGACGGTATGGTCGTTTACAGGGGTACCGTGTGGTATAGATTTAAATCAGCAATCTTCGCTCGCCCAAAAAATTAAACGGTAAAAGGAGTTCGGGCCCTAAGTTACGTATTTTGAAAAGGGAGGAGATAGCACCCTACCTAGGCGGCGCGCTGCTTGAGGCGCCCACTGTCCGAGTGCTGGGATTGGCGTCTTGCTTGGGCCTGGTATAGCCAGCATCCGTGATATGATATCATGGTATATCGTTACCACCGAGTAGTCTAGAAAAACGGGTGATATCCTGTGAGTAGGTCTGGGGAACACCCGCCCTTATGATACTTTGGTGTGTATCGACTGGGATGCTACGAGTACTGAAAAACAGCGATCGTCAGTACGAGATAGGTTTTTGCATGCGCTGAGCAGATTACAGTAGCTATGTGCAGCATATGGTGTGGTCGCTCACCTACACCGAGTTAATAATCAGCTGGGGTCAGCCCGGCCTTCCTTCGGCTTCAAAATGCCCGCCAAATGTTTCCTCATCGCTTAAACTGGAAGGATATGAGTTTGGATTAAACTCCAGAATCCCTTTTTTCTCCCGGGGACCACGCCCCAATCTCGTGAATTACTATTTAGGCAGAGATGCCACTTCGGAACATAATTGAAGACAAGTCTCTTGTCAGATCCCTTGCAGCTTCTGCTACAATTCTAGCTCTTATCATTCCTACCATTCCACATAGCTATCAAACTCATCTATCTCTTGATCCAGGGGATTTCTCCTACAATGCCCGCGGGTGGCTGCCCGTGAACGACCTTGGTTCGCTGGGACGAGAAACTATGAGCATCACTAAATACAACCAGATCTCAACTAGGGTATTAAGGGATGTCTCCTAGAAGCCGGGCGGTCGCCCAGCAATTGGAAAGCACTCAATCCCACATGGCTGAGCTCCCAATTTAGGCTTCTTGCAAACTCGTCGGACCTGCTTTCTCACCTAATATGACCCGGCACTAGGCTGCTAGTGTTATCTGTCATAAGCAAGGAGAGCCACGGGCTTTTACCGGAACTTCAAGAGCAGAAACTCCGAGCCCATTGGGATTGCTATTTCTGCCCACAAGCGCCGCTCCTCCGTCAGAATATTTATCCACTCCGCATGGGGTAGCACAGTCGGCCCGAAGAGAAGACGCTAATTTTCCATGACCGTGATGGATCTTGGCATGCCGTGCTTTTGCCGGCTGACTGTGCCGAGGTTATAAGGAAGGGCGGGGAGAGTGGTAGCCGCTGGCTGTGCCGGTATGGCCGTGGGTAGCATGAGTGGAAATAGGTTTGGCCTCGCTGTCCCGGATGGCCAAAATCCAAGGAGTCTGTCCGGGGCAGTGAATTTTATCCGGGACAACGAGTTAGGTTTTAGTGTAAACCGATTTAGAACTCAGAGGATTTCATCCGGGGCAGCGAGGGACGACTGTAGTGGAAGGGGAATATTTAAAAATAGATTATGGTTGGATTATCGAAACACGTTGATACTGTAGTAAACATCTGAGCGCTAGGGCGCGGGTCGTAATCCGGGACAGAGGCCATCCATAATAGTGGCGTCTAGCTTAGTGCTCCACCATGATGTTAGCGTCCTGGATGATCTCCAAAACATGCCCGAAGGGATTTTAGCTGTCGCTAGCGTGATACCTTCACCTCGGAAGCGCATGGGTAGTCTACTAGTACAAGGACTGTAGACAAAGACTACTAGAAAATTCCCCACCCCGATATCCTAATAGAAAATACTGAGAGCAATCGCCTAATCATTAAAGATCAGGGCTCTAGTACTTTGCACGCACCGAACCAACCTCTCTGAATGCATCTCGGGTGAAACAGGGTCCGTAGAAGAAAACTTAACCTACTAGAACATCTGCCGGCTGGGTTACTACTCTAATACCGGTAATCTTTGACGCAATTTCCCCTATCATATCATATTATCTTCTCCTTTGTACGGGGAAAACCTCGGTGGGTAAAAGTGATAATGTCCAGGGGTGGCCAATCCTAAGGCAGCTGAACAACCCTCAAGCCCAAAGCCCCTATCCAAATTTGATTGTTAGTAAATATCAACTCTTGGGGAGATAGGTCAGCGAGTCCAAGCACTCGTGCAGCCGTCAAAGCCCGGGCATCTTGTATTGGAACACCCATCTCCGGTGTCCGGCAACAACTCGGTAGTGCGAGTATGGTAATGACTTCTCGGGCCTGAATTTAGTTTTGAGGGTCAGGGGGTTCCTAGGCCTGAGCGCGAGGGAGGATCACTAGGGAATCTGACTATCAATTCACAGTTTATGCAGACAGAAATTGGGGCGGGCGCTGTACCAGAGCGGCGATGTTTTCAAATCTTAGCATTCAAATATTTTTTAGGGCCTTGCTATCGATCACCCCCCCCGAGGACATAACCCAAGTGCGCGGTGGGAATTCTTCAGTGGTGTGCTCCTACTGAGGGCTTCTACTGTAGTTCTGGTGATCCTAGTCGTGGGGTTAGACATTGACCGTATTGCACTTAGTTCGGATATGCTAAGCCATTTATCTAGTATTTTGCCCAATAGGTATCCCCTACAGGTTAAACGCCAGTCCCCGGATAATACCGTGCTGGCACAATTGATACGGCGTCAGGCTTCTACCACCAGGGGAGGACATCGGGAAGCCTCAGCTCACCACGCGGGTTCGGATCTGGGATGTGCACTACGTTTCACCGGGGTTGATCGTAGTAAAGTTTACATGGTGAGCTTCCTGGTTCGCAGTGTAATACCGCTGCTAGTTTAACAAAAACCCATGAACAAGAGACTAATGCTGTGAAGAGAGAGGTGGGGGTTGGACTTCCAAAGTGGGGGGATCCTGTTAACTTGGAAAATTTCTAGCCCTAGCGATTGCACATTCCTTATTCTCTCGAACCCGGCACAGTGCCGACTATCTCTGAACCGCCAAACCACTTTTAGAGCCGGTACTGTACAGTGCTAGCACCACGGTTCATTTCCCTAGTTCGCTGTTCATGAACTACTAGTACAGGCCTCTCGCTTGAACCGCATTGAATTGGCGTGCTGAGACTTCCTATTGACCCCATAGTCGATCCCAGCGGCTCGGGGTTTGTTGAGCCAGAGACGGCAAGTAAAGTTAAGGAGGTCTGAAGTGGTCAAGGACCTAAGCGAAATTCATTTGTCCAAGAACAGTACTTTGCAGCACAGTTCCACTGCCCAGGGGGTTTTCGCTTTATCTTGGACTTGGTTTAAATTCGAACCGTGCTTACACGGTACTCGAGTATTATATAGGCCTTTGCATTCCCACCAGCTAGACTGCAGAACTCCCACACACAATCCTCTATCATACAGTATCTGCTGTATAAGAGAGACGGTCACAGGGGAGAAGAGGGGGAAACACATCGGAAGCCTCCGCTGAAGAACTTGGGCTGCATGGTACCTAATTTGATAGTATTCCAGAACAATTTGATATGCAGTTAGTTCCACGCTGCAGACAAATGATGAAATCCCATGTGGTGAATACCGAATGAGGACAGGAAAAAGAAAGCATGAGGAGCAAGAGCTGCAAGTCGAGTGAGGGTCTGTGCAAGCAATTGAGACAGCCCTCACAATATGATACACAGCTTTCAGCCGCCTCCACTCTGCTTCTGACAAGATCCTCTGGGCAGGCCCTGGGGGAAATTTTCGGCACCGGCGAATTCCCACGTTGTTAGCTTCGAGCAAAAAGCAATCTGTGCAACGTCATGTCGTACATTTCCCTATCACGAATTACGGAACAGTGCCAAGACCAAGCTGGCTGGCTGATTTCTGGATATCACGACTCCTTCCGTCAAGTAATAATTTGGGGCACCAGTGCTCGACTACTCAAGTATGGTCCTGTACGAGTACTCTATGGGTGCCGTGCTTCGCACTGTAGGTAGGGTGCATTCCCAAGGTTCATGATAAAGCGATCTTACCTGAGGGCGCTGCTGCTCCTGCGAATGTATTGGGTATGGCCTTGCGCTCGCGCAAATTTAGGTGATTCCCCGCACCCTTTCCAGGACCAAGGGGGAACTCGTGAAAAAGTTTTTTTCTCTCCTATCTTTGGTAAACTCCCCCCAGGTGAACCCGGTATTATCCCCTCCCTATCGACACACAACCAGGCTGCAGAGTGTTTTTCTCCCACACCCAAGCCACACCTAACACAAGCTGTCTCGTTGACGGGGAATTCCACGTTACGCCTGCAGAGCCAAGATTGCGATATATCCAATCAGGGCCTACTTTTGACGAAAGTAATAAGCTTCCCCTTCGCTGTCAGCCAAAAGCTTCTAGAAACGGTCTGAGCGGCACGACCGGAACGTGAGAGTTGCGGTCCGCGGATACCGTTGGTGGAATCGCGATGCGGGGTTGCACATGGGAAAAACATGGTGAATAGATGGGGGTCGGAATATCGCAATACTGGATTCAGGGGGGGGGGGGAAGTCAAGTAGAACTGTGTTGGACTTTCTATAATGGGCCGAAGAACTGGGTAGAGAAACACATTGCTGCGGGATCTGATCCGTACCGTTTTTACTGCCAGCTGCCTTTCGCACTCCAGACTTCGTGATCGAGGGATTTCTCGATAAAAGCACTGTAGACTCCTCCTATGAGTACGCTACTGTTCTGTGCTTACGGGGCATGATACGGTGCCAGTAAGATCTACAGAACGTTTTTTCAAGGTTCAGGCATTATCGTGTGCCTGGATGGCTGTCAGTGGATGGCGCATAGCCGTTCGCCTATTGGGTGGAGGTGCTGGGTGGATTAGAATTCTTATGATACCGTACTGTGCGGTACATACTCTGCCACCCTATCGTACCGTACCGTATTCTGAGCGCAGAGTGGTGTTGAATTTTGTGCAACCTCTCCCCCCGGTTTGAACAAGGGGGAGCCAAACCGCAATCGGGCGATACTGTGCCAGTGGAACACCGCATGGTTCTCCTTAGCTTCTTCGTAGTCCTGTACCGTATTTGTTTCTTTTCAGGGACGGCATGGTGTCTTGGTCAAAAATAAGATTTTCCAGGTATCATGGAGTGGCACAGAAATACAGGGGATCATTTAGCTCTCCCGGATAGGCGTCAGCTGGGCATGAAATCCCCAAGGGCGTTGGAACCATATATCTCTCAGTGGCTGCCGCACGGGATGGGGTTTTTCTTCCACTCTACCTTTTTCTCCCTCCGTCGTTGCTGGGAGATTCTGGTAGCCATGGTCGATGAACGGAACTCGACGAATTCTCGGGGGGACCGGGGGACGATGATACTCGAGGTGAACGCGGCCTGCTTGGGATGTACCATACTGTTCGTGATCTTGCGGTCGTACACGAAGGTTAGTGTGAAGGCTTTGGGTGCGGATGATGGTAAGGTTCTATTTTATCTGTTTGGATATTTTTGGTAGGGGTTGGAATTTTGGGCTAATCTTTTGTAGTGTTAATTTGCCTTGCTACAGTAAATCTCCCTTTCAATACGCCTCGACAATGTAGGGAATCGGATAAGGTGGCTAACTAATCCTTTTATCTATCGATAGTTGTGCAGTGTCGGGCTATTTGTGGCCGGCTTTTTTGGTACGTAATGTTCCATTAGAGAGTTTATGAATGAATTCTCACCGAGACTCTAGCCGCGAAATACGGCATGGGAAGACATGTCGGAACAATATCTCCAGAGGAGTTGGTAATGTACACCAAGGTAAGTTATATTCCTCCTCTTAGAGTAGAGTTATCGTCGTTTCGACTCTAACCAGTTTGTTAGATGACCTGGATCAGTGAATTAATTTACTGCGCATCCATATCCTTGGTCAAGGCTTCATTACTCGCACTCTATTTCCGCCTCTCACCCAGCAGGACCTACCGAAGCTTAAGTTGCATCTCGCTGGTATTTGTAACTGGCCATTTGATCTCAGGCCTTACGGTGACCACATTTCAGTGCACCCCGGTGCCGTATCTGTGGGACAAGACGATCAAGGGCCGCTGCATCCAGACAGGGATTTTCCATTCTGTAAACGCAGGACTGAATGTCTTTACCGATGTACTGATATTCGCCCTCCCAATGCCAATGCTTTGGGGGATCGGGCTTCCGAAACGTCAGAAACTCGGGCTGTGCGTAGTGTTCTCGCTCGGAGCATTGTAAGCCACTATTCCCCAACCGAAGCATCCGGGTTCTGACTATCACGCAGAGCTTGTGCAGCAAGCGTGGTCCGTCTCCTCTACCTCCGCGAGCTACTCGAATCTCACGACCCAACATGTACCCTCCCTCCCCCCTACATCGCCCACCCAAACTAACCTCCCACCAGGGGCAACAGCAAATTCGTTCAACTGGTCTGTAATCGAACTTCACGCTGCAATCTTGGCCGCCTGCATACCAAGCTTCAAAATCCTGATAAAGCGCCACTTACCAAACCTCCTCGGCGAATCATACCGCTACCCTCACTCCACCCCAGGCGGCATGCGGGTGAAGACGAAACTCGGCCGACACACGCACTACCGCGTCAGGCACCACATGTCGTATGCTCTCGGAGGCATGGATAATCGCGAACACACTATAAATCACATTGAGGGTGGTGGCGGGGTAGACGGAGGAGGTGGGTTGGGTGATAAGGATAGGGACGATGGTGGTGGGATGATGGTTGGGGGCGATGGGGAGAGTGAGATTTTGTTTATCGATGCCCCGGATGGGGGAATTATCAAGACCACCGAGGTAGAGGTTAGGGTTGTCGAGAGGGGATAGCTACTAACTTGAGAATTTCTTTCGGGGTTTGTTTTGTTTTGCTTTATTAGGTCTGCTTATTTGTGCGGCCAGGAGTCTTTTCTTTTTATAACTTTTTCCCGCGAGGGAGGATGGAGCGGGGGGAGGGGACCTTGTCCCGCACTGTATTGTTTGATTAGACGGTTATTGGGCTGGGGCGTGGGTTTGGGGTATCATACACTGCTTGAAGAATTTCCTACTGCAGTATTTACGTTTAACTTGGAGAAGGTTGTTTAATTCACGGGTTGTCTGTGGTGGGTGCTGTGCTGGCACGGGATCTGCTGGCTACTTCGCTTCATCAACGGGAATATCATGCCTGATGACATGAGTTAGCGGATGTTGATGGTGCAGTTCGAGTGAATGTTTGTGATGTGAGCAGGTTCTTGTGTGACAGAAGGAGGAATCAAAGCGAAGCAAGGCACACTGCAAGCTACATCGATAGGGGACTACAGAAGATATCGCTACCCAACCCAACCTCTATCTAAATACAGGACCTACGAATTCAGGGGAGATTATTAAATTTTTGTATAATATATATATATATTTTTATGGAAACCTAGACAGATGTTGATGAGAGAGCGAGGAAGGGCACTCGACAAACCAAGCTGAGATACGAACCCCTAGCTCCTCCAGACAAAACCTAAAGCTAAATACTGCCCGGGTACGATATGACACCTCTCCAGGCTCTAGTGGTTTTTGCTCTAGACACTTAGCCCAAACCACCTTTCTAGAATGTAATAGACCGCGGCCCGGTGAGCCCAATAAACCCAAATGCCCTAAAAACTCTTGTGATTCACTATCTCTAGCACGCCTCTAATCTCTAGGTTCAGAGACAAAATGTCTTGAGAAGGGTTAATGCTTTCCTGTCAGGGTATGATACAAGATCAGGCTTCAGGGCGTGTTGGATCTTAGCAACTGGAACACGCAACCCCATTAACTTGTCGGGGCCATGCCTATCCTGGGCCGACGTGGATAGCAAATCGCAAAAGTTTTTACGGTATCTCGCCAGGCGCGGAGCCCCAGAGATGAACAAGATGCATACCGTATCCTCGTGGTATTCAGCAAGAAATTAGGGTGACTATCGATGATGTGGGAAACCATGTGTCATAACTTAACATGAATAAAGGAGGTAGTTTAAGGAGCATGATGGCATTCTGGCAAGGTAATTACTAGCGTAGGCATGCAGGTTGGTGGGTAATGAGAGAGAGGGAGGTCAGCCGTGCCTGCGGGGATCCAATGGTCACCAAGGGTCGTGAGGTTGACACTCCGCCGGACGAGAAGGCTTCCCAGCCGGCGCTGCATAGCCGGCGGGGACGCCTGCCCCACAGACCCTGTCGTCGGAACACAAGGGATGTTTGCGGGGGAGGGGCGCCTGTTCCGCCTGGAGCCAATTCACCGGGGAGAATGTGCAGGAGACAAGCCCGGGTAAGTTGGCTCCGCCTTTCGGTCACGATAAGGTGGTAGCCTGGAAACCCACAAACCGTTAGTTTCGTATGAAGATCTAGCACCGTAGGTGTGTGGGATCCCAAGTGGTAACGTGCAGTTTGGTTAGGCAAAAGCTACTGAAAGATCGCCCTCAACGGTTCAAACTTGCAACGCCACTCAGGGGGCGCTCTCGAGGCACCAGAGCCCCAGCCAGTTATCATAATCAGTTGCCTATCCGTGGGCATGCTAGTCTAATACCCATAACCTATCTAGAATACAAAACAATACTAGCATATAAACAATACATATGATAGCATATCACAGCATCGAACCACAGGGCATGGAACCTCTATCGCCACCTAGTACGCTCCTGCGTATCCCCACTGAGATCGACCTCAAGTACCGCCCCAGCCTTATACTTTGGGAACACAACTCACTGCCAGCATCACTATCTCGTCCATTCGAGTCTCCATGGCAACGAAGTTCGTGAGAAACCTGCAGGCACCTCAAAACTACTGGATCACCCGACCGCACGCTGAAAAGCGCAGCTGCACCAACGGCAGGAGCCTCCGGTGGGATACTAGTCAATAATCCATACCGCTTTCTCAGCGACTCAGAACTAGCTATGGCGAAGTTGTTGGGTTGAAGATGAAGCGGCCAGTCACAGCTGCGGGTCTCCAGAAGGTGGAGTTGCACGAGCTGGTGGGGTACCCTACTCGAGTGCAGTGATACGATCTTCGCGGCGCGTCGAGGGTTATGCTTGAGGGGTTACGACGGATGGGCTTTTCAAAACTTGTTCCTGAGCGGTTTGTGGGTAGGAAGCCTTCTTTCAGGTCGCCAGAGACGAGTATTTCGACGTCTTTATGGAATAGCCCATGGAGGGCACCCTAGGATGCCTGGGACTGGATCTCTGTCTGTTATTGGACAGGCGCCATTAGCGGGGGGAGGATTGGGGTAATAAGGGAGGCTGTTGGCTTGTTGGATGGTGAATCTGGGATCTGCACGGAGGCATTCTTATTTATATCGGCATGTCAGAGCAGTTATTCCCGGAGAAGGGATACATACATATACATGCATCCGGCAAGACACTCGAACTCCATACGGTATTTACCCCGGAACCAGTGCGAGCCATCATCAGGTCAAATACCGGGGGCACTGGAATCGCGCGCTTGGAGTCGACATTTCCACGGCTGCCGCGGCCGCTGATCAGATGCATTATGCCCCCCCCCCCCTAGCTAAGATCGACCCCTGGCACTTTTTCCCCGCCACCGCTGAGGAGTGAGATATACGAGTACTTTTGCACTCTTTCGAGCGCGAGCATCTGGTCGTAAACCCAATTAGGAAGGGTGTTTTCGGGGAGTGTGAAGAATGGACCGCCGGAGGAATTGTGTGCGCCCGATCCGCAATCCGGAGTAACATACTCGGGGGTGTACGTGGGTGATCAGACGAACAGGAGTCAGAAAATGTATATCGAGTACCATAAAAGCTCTTGCGATCCACTATCTTCAGCACGCCTTTAATCTCCTAGTTCAGAGACAAAATATCTTGAGAAGGGCTAGTGCTTTCTTGTCACGGTATAAGATCTGCCCTCAGCACATGTTGGATCTCATTGCCTGATACTCAATCCGGTTAACTTGTCAAACCAAACCACTCCTCGGCAGAGATAACAAATCAGTGGTTTTACGGTATCACTTGCTGTGCTGATTCTTTCAAAATGAGTCACCTTAAGCGACTTTAGTATCCACAATCTATGCACCGCCGAAAATCCCATGTCAATCAGTAATCTGTGAGTTGGGAAGCTCGGGGCATGAACCAGAATAGTACTAGGGCATTCTTGGCCTTACCTTCGACTATCGAGCGGGGTGACGAGAATAGGGAATCCTCACTGATTGATCTGGCGCCATTCGGTGCCAATTATTCCTGGGCAAGTGGCACCTACAGGCCCATATTGAATCGTCACTCGATTGCGTAGAGCTGAGACCAGCGGAGCAGCAGAGTGTAGTTTCCCAAACGGGTCCCGCAGCAAAGTGGATATTAGAAACCTATACATATGAAAAACCAGCTATTTGCCTATCAGTAGATTAGGTCAGGGAAGAGCATAATTAAGTCATAGTGCGTTGCTCGGTGAATGGCATAACCTAAATCAGCCACTAGTAAGATGGTTTAAATCCTAGTACAGTACTGCGACCAAGGCTGGTAAAAACACCATTTCTAGGGTTAGCATTCTGACCTTTATCGATTTAATTTACGGGCACAGTACCCCGCGATCATACACATTTCTTTGATGGCAGCCTTCGGGATATTACCCCATGCATATTGCGCGTCTGAATCGGCCTGGTGGAGCACCGGCAGCAGCCCTTGCCGTAGACGAATGATAACTCTTCTTAATCTGGAAACTAACTTTACTACCCGTATCGGGACCGAGTGGAGTCTGAATCAGCAGCTCGGTGCTACAAAAGAAGAGGCGCATTCGTATTTCGGGGGAGAGTGCCTGCAGGGTTCTGTATTTATGCAAAATCAATTGCCATTCGTTAACTAATTACCGGTATGAGGTACGGTAGGAGAAATAGGCTAATTGGTTGGCGGCTGGACACTGTTACACCGTACTAGTACTCGAGTACTGTCGGATCTCTTCCGGGAGTTTTCGTTCTTTTGTGGGTGTTGGTTCAAGTGTTTATCGAGGTCACAATGGCTCTGAAAGCAAAATGCGAAGGACGAAAGAAAGGCCAAACAACATCCGCTTTCCAGGATAATCCAAGCTCTCGCCTCTCGCCTCTCCTGATGTTCACAGAGCCTCTATTTATACAATAAATCTGAAAACTAATGTTAGAGAGACTGCCGGGGAAACAATTACGCATGCGTACGAAATCATCCATGCAATACTACAAGTCTCTCAACACCTCCGACAGTACGAGTACTGTGCCTCGGTTGACAAGCTACCCCCTATTAAATTATGCTAGTCTAGCAACTAGTCTGACTTGATCGGAAGTCGCCAATTATTCGGGATAATAACCTAGTAGGATAGGCCGATCCCCTGGGCAGTACTCATGTGCGAGTAGAGTGCATGTACTATACTCGAGTATGATGAGGTTCCATTCCATTACGCGCATTATATAGTCATGCAGGCGGTAAGAATTAGATAAAGATAAATGGTAGCTATAGAAAAATCCCCCCCAGCGTGCAAACTAAAAGCTCAGATATATAATATTTGGTAAGTCTTCCTAGGACCGAAGCTCGCCAGACCCCGGGCACCGTGCTAGACAACATCACAATATTATACCCGGAAGTATTATGGGATATCAGGAAAGCGTTGCTCAAAATTCCCCCTTTCCAGCATAGGCCGCCGAACTTAGACAAAGGATTTGTTTGTTTCCCTATGCCCTCTAAGTTCTTCTGGGGTATCTGGCAGAGTGCCTAGAGCCCCGGGCTGATTAAATCAAAGGGTGAAGGTGAAATACTAAGACAACAGTTTGACCATCAAGCTGAAATCCTAAGGTTTGCTAAGGGGAGTGAAGCTGACGGGGGTTTTTGTTGACTTTGTTTCCGCAAACAGGTTGGTTTCTCCAGTGAAGGGGGGTCCCCCTTTGCAAGATATCGTGCCATAGTTCCTTTCTTGTGAATGGGAAGGTTTGAGGGAATTCTTGGCCCGTTTTGGCCCGTTGAAAAATGTTATTTGTTTTGCTTGCTATTGCTTGGTTATGATTCTCATTCCGTCTTTTGTGTCATCCGAGGTTATATGTCCTAACCTGACGATTACATAAAGAAATTATACTATGGCAGCGATAGCCATCATGTAGAGCAGGAAAACTAAAAGATCCTGCCCTACAGGGACTGGGAGATTGGAGACCTAACCTTCATCAATAAGGCTGTGGGGTTTATGAGTCCTGCTACGAGCTGGTATGATAGAATCCGACTCCAGACCTTCGGGTTGGTGATCGGTGGGGCAGCAGAGAAGAATGAAATTTTTTCTTTTGCCTCCTTCCCTTGGAAAAGTAGCTTTTCGTTCCGGAAGCTATAGCCTCTTTAGCTATTTTCACTCTAACAAACTACACTCTCCCTATTTATTGCCCTGCAAAATATCCTTTTCCTAGAGAAGCGACGTATAGATAGTGCCTAGTGAAAGACATAAGCTACTTACGGTTCGTACTAACTTGGACCCCAGCATCTGATTGAGTTATCAGGTCACACTTCTCAATATCGAGGAACAGTACATAAGATCACCTTGTAACTTATCATCCATGTAATGGTTTTACTTACTCCCACATTAGTCTCTAGATTGTGAGATGCCTTCGATTTGCAAAACTACTAGAAATTCTTGGAGAGGATCCCTCGAGCTCAAAGGGTGACCTGGCCAACCAGCCCGGAGCGGGAGCAGTTACCGGTGCTACATCTGGTGTTGTTTTCTCTCAATAGAGAATTTGAGGCCTCAAACGGTTTTAAATGTGTATGGTATATACCGAGGTTCACTTGTACCATATATAAGGTACACTTGATTGGTCAATAGAACAGCTTAATTCATGTCCGAGCTTGTGCTTGACCTCCACGCCGCCCTCTGCCAATGCTACCCATGTTTCCCTTCAAAGGGAGGATTGAGAGTTGAATACCTGAGGGAATAGCCTCCGATGTTGGGGGTTAGAAAGTGCTCCTACCATCCTACCCACAACTACGGCTGAAGAAAGGGCGTAAGAGCTCCTGGCGAAACTACCCTTTCCAGCTCCACGAAGTTTAATAAGATTTAAGAAATTGGGGCTGCTCAATAATTTAATAATTTAAAATCCCAGGAGATTAGCTGCTAACTTACGGAGGCTTCATTATACCTTGGTCGTGTTTAAAGATAGGAAGTGTTACTCAACAGGGGGGAAAAATAGAAGGACACTATACCCTCAGAATCAAAAAGGACAGGGTTTTCATCTCTTTTTACAACAGGTTTTCCGCCCCAGCGCCGGAGGATGTTCGGCATCCCAGCAGCACCACAGTCCCCAGAACCCAGAGACATCCCCTTCTTCTCTCTCCCTTAGCGCATCCTAGCAAAGAGAAACATGGCAACTCAACACAAGTGAGTTTCCAGCAATCAACTGTGAGGATTTTTATCAATTAGTAGGATAATCCTTAGCTCAAATTCAGTTTTGATCCAAACATAGCTCGATGAGAAGCCCGTTTAGGAGGGGGTGCTTTGAGGGGTTCGGGGGAGGTCTATGTGCACTGGGTAGCAGTGGCGGTATTGTCGTCAGATCTTAAAAGTCTCCCATTCAAGCATGCTTTAGAAGGAGGTATGTTGGCAAATATCAACGGATGGCTTCCACTATCCCCCGGAGGGGAATTTGCCTCCCCGCGTAAGGTAGCTCAAACACAAGGCCGGGTGTGCTGAATGGCAGTTTTTTCCCAAATTGAAAGTTCGTGTGATGCCACACGACCTCGTAAAGGCGGTCCGGACAAGCCAGCCCTCGCACGGCTTTGATGAAGTTCTCCACCATTTGCTGGGTTAGGCCTTGTGTTGGCAATCACGAAATCCCACTCGTCTCTCCAGAGTTAGACTTGGATCGCTCGCCTTGCAAGTTTTGTGGGAGAATGTGGGAAGTTACTGAGCCTATATGTGCTCCGGCACACTCTTGCGACAATATATACGTTCCGCTCCTACAAATGTTTTGTTTCCTGTCGGCCTTGTCCCTTGGACGCGCGAGTAAGGCCCCCGGGGCTTTGTGGTGAGCCTTGTTGCCTCGACCGAAGACCTCAACTCCTTTCCTTTTTTATAACCTAAAGCTCGTGTTTACACAACACCGGGCACCTAGCTAGGGCATTAACTGGTGATGTATGATAGATTTTCTGGGAGCCTCTAGTGCGATATTAAATATGGTTTCCAGCTCTTGCCACAGAGGCCTAGAGATCGAGCCTCCTGCCCTCCATCAACCCCTGTGTACCTAGGAGCTGAGCAAGTAATATGCAACAGGAGATGTTTGACTAAATGTTCCTCTAGAAGAGCATTTGAAACAAACAGAACCTTGGTAACCATCCATCGACCCTAGGAGGTGAGGGAGAGAGGAAATGTGGCAACTGAATGCGGGCTAGGCGCACCTATTGCTACCTAATACTCATGGTATCACAAAGGAAGATTCGGAGTACAAGGCAACTTCGGGTACTGTACTCCTGCAGCAGCCCTGAGCCTGTGGAACTACTTGTACAGTGACAGTAAATAGGGCTTTGTTGGGGAGTGTAACTTACTGTTCCATAATTCACCTTTCACCAAAAAAGAAACCATAGAAGTGCAATATATTTAAAGCTCAGGATATCTACGCACATTTATCTGGCGTGGAACATTGTGTTGTACTTGTATTGTGATGAACAGTACGTCTACTAGTACTCACTGGGCAATACGGGTCATTTGGTAGTGGTTTTCACAATTCCCTTTTTCCAAAAGAAAAAAACAAAACAAAACGACTGATCAGTGACAATGGCTGGCTCATCAGCGCCCACCCGCGTGGTTTTATAGCCTTGGGGACAATCTTTGCTGGCGAGAGTTCTTTGGCCCGCTTGCCGGTCACCCTTTGAGCAAGTTTGCTGCTCCCTTGGGGGGCACAAGGGAGCCCCTGAGAGAAGATCACTACGCCACTGGAGCTAAATTTCTTTTTTTCTCTTCAGCGCCCCCACGGCACCTTCTAAAACACCATACTTTTAGGGAACAGCCTCAAACTATAAACCTCAGAGTCATTTTATCAAATTTTATCCCCCACATGAAGTTTGTGTTTTTCTTCGTTGGGCGAGCTGACTTTTCTAGTTCTCTCTTCCCCCGATGCACGGGTCCCTTGAATTGATCCTCGAGTGATGCATAATGAACCACCCCCCCCCCCCTCCACCCCGGGAACCGCGTGCGGCGAAGCTCACACTTAACCTCTGACTCAACACTAATTTACTTTTAGTGGCTTGTGCCTGGGCATCGGCCGTGCCTCCCCGTTGCCTACGGTCGTCCGGGCATGACTTGACCGGGGATCATGCTTGGCAGCGGGCCGGGGTGATCATCTCATTATCGGTATCGGGTTTCATTGGTTGGTGAATAAGCGAGACAAGCGCGTTGAGTCAGGAAGTAGCTTTTTTCGCAGCGCGTGCTCACGGTATGTGTCTTGTCGACTACGGTATCATACATTGAGATTTTTGTCTTGGGGTGTGGTGGATATTGGTTGGCTCCCTGCTTCTTTCCCTTCCCCTCGGTGGGTTTTGAACAATCCAACCGTAGGTAGTTGTCTCTGTTGGGTTCAAGCCATGACTTTGGGCGATGAAGTTAGGCCAGCCATAATAATAATGGGTTACAAGTATGGCCTGCTTCTCTTATTGGTGGATTCCAAGATGGCAACTGATAGGTGTCACAAAGTGGGCGGGTAGATCCGTGATAAAGGGGTTCCCACAATCATGCGTGAGGCGCTTGGACAGGGTCTCCATGTGGCTTCCTGTTGACTGCGCCAATTGCCGCCTGCTCGTCTTCGGCCACAAATACCTGAAAAACAAGGGCTAATGAAATATTTGGTAAAATATCCACCCATGTCTGGGCACCGATAATAAAATATAATTATGCCCCCTGTTTTTGGGGACGAGTACAGTGCTAACTTAGGTTGCAATTTTTCAGGCCGCTCAGATGTATTATGGGATTTGAGCTCACGATATCCTTTGTCATCCTGTCATATCAAACGGAGATGATTGTGTGTACTCGCGACCCTAGTAGCCAAGGGGCGTTACAGCATTACTTTTTCACGAGACTCCGTCCCCATTTGAGCCCCCAACCTTCATGTTGCGTTATGCTACTTTATTGTTTCCTTTGTTGTTTTAGTCTTTCTTTGTTCTCATGCGCTACCCTAGAACAGTCTTCCTTGTCACTTGGTTGTGTAATTGTCTATTGAGATAGGTCAATCAATCAACAATTCCGCTGCTAAAACCTACGCAATTTCACAGGTTATGAGCCCGGTTCAGTGCAAGCCCTGCCTGAACTGAAGTTGTTGAGTGAATCGTTTCCTATACCTCTTCTGATTGCCTCCAGAAACCATCCTTCTATATCAAACAAGATGCAAACCAGCTTTCCGTCTTTGAAAACATCCCCTCTGATGGAGAAGGGAGTTTAC
>Ga0307513_10000974_pt1 | contig 41407 bp, 55 predicted proteins | sample 15_EM_MG_FD_202174 | JGI IMG/M metagenome (GOLD analysis project Ga0307513, IMG submission 202174) | Populus trichocarpa ectomycorrhiza microbial communities from riparian zone in the Pacific Northwest, United States - 15_EM | ecosystem: Host-associated > Plants > Roots > Unclassified | place...
GTATGGGGTGGGCTGTCAGAATACAAATCCCTGGGAACGGAAAGTTACAGCATCTAACATAATGTAGATGATGAATCAGGTAACTGGGTCGTGAGGGAAGCCATGTTGCACTATTGTTTATTGGACGAATACAAGGGAAATTACAGCACCTAACTTGAACAGATTGTCACGGTGCGAAATTGTTTTTGAACTTAAGCCGATGCGTGAATGCAGACGAAACCGGGTAGTCAAGGAAGCAGGGTCATGGTGCCGGTGCACTATTGTTTATGGGACGAGCTGTCAGAATACAAGGAAATTTACAGCACGTAACTTGAGCATATTGTGCGAAACTGTTTGATAGGATGAATGCACATGACGAAACCGGGTAGTGAGTGAAGCTCATGAGGATATATCAAGAACAACACACTCCCCAAATGAATCGAGATGCGACACACCCTCGACTCCCGGCAGCCGGAGTTTTAACTACCCCGACCGCCAACCTAAGAGCGCGCTACCGCGCCAAAATACAACCCCAACCCCTAACCTACTGCTAGCCCAACTCAAACCCTAACGGCACTTATCCGGCAGATGCTTCGGAGTGTCAAAATTGGCTCAGTGGCAACCTCCGGTGTGCAATTTGATGGGATATCAGCGACACATCGTTATGCATTTATGTGTTTGTATCGATGTTGGTATACCCTGGTCATGGTACTATTGTTTATGGGACGGACTGTCAGAATACAAGTTCCTAGATGCGGGAAGTTACAGCACGTCATGTCGCCGCTGGGTCACTGCAATAGAGTTCACTGCTATCCCAAAAATTTTATTCTTCGTATAGCCAGAGTATCGCTGCGTTGGGAATTTCACTCAAGGTTTCGAGAAGAATCCACAGGCCAAATTTTATGTACCGCGATGGGGTGGCAGGAGTAAATTTAATTGCAAAGATTTGCCGCGGCTGCAGTGTAATTTCAAGCTTCAAGCATGGCGGGGTTTACGTGGTGTTGAACAAGCCCGAGAACTCCTCATGTATCTAAGGATCTGACACCTGACGAGGATCACCGTGACTACTTGAATTGCTGCATGGAATGGGTCGCGTGCACCAACGCTCGCTGACAACTGACAGCTCAAAGGTCTCCACGTTGAAACCCTATATGCGTGGTCTTTTCAGTTGTTAAATAACGCTTGTCCCACTTTCTGATATTGCCACGCAATAATCCTATGTTTTCCCTTTTTCTCCTTAGCAATTTGAGAACTATAGACCCGAAGAACTTGGTGGTTGTTATGGGGACTGGAGTGGAGCAGCTATGATAGCTGGAGATGACCTTCAGTTTAGGAGACCATGACCGGGGGTACACCCTCCAGGCGCTAGGTGTGAGTTTCAACGCCTAAATCCCAATTGAGGTGAAGGCCTGAAATTCGGGGTTGAGATCACATCGTTCTTGCTGTTACTCCCGTGGTATTAGTTCTCTGATATCTCCGGATCCGCCGAAAACATCAGTGGTTATTGGACATCAGTTTCCCTAGGTCATACTCCTTGGTAGAATCATTGCCCTTATTTCCCTCTTTCGTCCGTCACTATCATCCCTGGAATAGTGTCTATTAAATTTTATTTTCACGGCACTGCCGCTTCGCACTCCCATAGTCCATACACTTCCCCTGTGCCTTTTTCACATTCTAACTTTCATTTGCTTCACGCTTATATACTTTGACGGATATTCGCCAAGGCCTGCCCGAACTCACAACTCATGACTTTTTGAAGACCGAGATGACTTGATGACGGGTTTTTTTGGGGCTTAAAATGTGCATACTACATACGTCATATTGTCCTTCACTCCCCTTCGACATACTTGGGTTATGGAGGTAGTCTAGTCCCCGTCCGTTAAGGTGGGCGTGAACTGCAGCTAGATGGACGTGATTGGAAAAACCCAGACTCTGGAGGATTTTTCTGAATACGTTACTCCCCATTTGCTGAGGAGTGAAGGATACACAGCGAGCTTAGGTTGAAACAAGTAAAATTTGATTACAAGTCCGTTCTTACTTTCCTTTGGTGCCAATCGCCATCAACATAGATCTGTGTCCGAATGCTCGCTGGGCGAACCACCAGTGTTGCCATCCCCTAAAAATGATTCCCAACTTATCAAACTGGCTGTACAATTCATCTTTTCAATGTGTGCTTGTTATTGAAAATAGCACTATTTATATTTACATCCAAATTTATGCTCCAGTCCAAAGTACAAGAAACAGATCAAAGACTCAAATCCGAACTGAATTTTACTTGTGTACAACAAACCTTAAGTTAATCATGTCCATCCAATTGCTCACATCCATTCCCCGGCTTTCTGGCACCAACACGTAACAAATTTGATCGATCAGCGCCCACACGTCGGCCTTTTGCATCTCGCCACGCGACATGTATCTCACTATCTCTGGTAAAGGCATATATCGGGGTGCCTTGTGGTTGTGCACCAGCATCAAAGCTACCTGTCAAATTTTCTCTGAATCCCCACACAATAGCACGTCGATCGTAAGAAGATACTCACTGGGCACCCACCGAGGCGCATCAGGGGACCAAACCCGCTCCCTGAGATGCAAGTCTAGGTCCTGGTAATAGATGTACACGGCGACCAGTATTCCGTTGGAACGGGAGACTATAGCTGCGATACTCGACCCAACGACGGCTTGTACGATCTTGCTACCTTGAATCCAGGATCCTTGAGGAAGACGAAAGAGTGCTTGAATAAAACCCGATTTTGTGTCTACTTTCAAGGTGTAATTTAGCATCATTTAAATGGAGGAGTAATTCACACCAGCCTTGATAGTAAATACGGATGTCATCCTCCTCCGATTCCAACTGAACGGCAGCAAGAGCGGAATCAGCTTTCAAGACGATACCAAGTTTATGAAGATCCCCCTGGTTCCAACCTTTATTTTTACCGCCAGCAGAATAAGCATCCTCATTTAAAATATTTCCAGGACCAAGATAGTATATTCGGACCTGGTTAAAGTAAGTATCAGCCGGAGATGGCACGTTCTGTAGCGTACCTCATTGCCCTCATCCCACTTGAGGGATGTGAGGGGCTCCGTCGACAAAGCAACACCCAACCGAATAGCCTTCTTCTCCTCGGTGGGAAGGGAATCTACGTTGTATACGATAACCTGCAATGATGGCGACAAGGCTGTAGTGGAATGAGAGTCCGATCCCTGTTGATAAGACACTTTTGTTGCGGGTGAATTGATGGAGATTCGTTTTTGGAAGAAATGTATGGTAGTGAGATTAAAGAGTACTTGATATGTATCCCCACAGTCTTGTACTGAGATGGTGAATCTTGAGGTCGATTGGAAAGAGGTGGCAATGTTATGTACCGTCTCGCGTTCCCCCCAACCATCTAGCAGGCTCATTTGTGCGTGAGAGTTGAAGGCGACCTCATTTCGTTTGGTATAGATCTCTACTTGAAGAACGATATCCCCTGCTTCGTTCCATAGCTGGAGCATCGTTGGATCCGCCACCGATTCAGATTTAGGGGTTGTAAGATCCAAACGACCGAATTTGAAGGCGAGGACCATTCCCCTGGTAAGAGGGGTTTGCAGGCGCATGCACACCCCCATTTTAAGTGTGTCTGTCATAATGAACTTGTAGAGATCAGAGCGGTAGTTTGTAACTTGGAAGGCGTTCGGGAGGATGTATCTGTAGTTTCTCGCAACATGTTTTGATGTGGCACGATAGGAGGTCCGGTCCGACCGCAGTACATCCATCTGAAGCCATGTGCGCCAGTGGCCTGCATAATATCTGACTTGGACACAGGACATGCCATGTCGGACTTTTAATAAACCCGTTACAACGGTTTTCTGTGACAACGGCCGTTCCAATGCCGTTGCCACTGGTTCAATTTGTGACAACCATACGGCCTGACCCACATCTAAATCCACCTTTCGTAAAATGGTGCGATTTGCAAATTTTCAGCAAGGTAGGGAGTTGTAGCAGGGTTATTAACTCACAATATGCGTTCTTGATGCCCTTTGTGTTGAGATGGAGGTCTTCATTTGTAGTGTTGGAATCCGTTGGAACCCGTTGGAACGCCGGGTGACATTGTAACAATCCCGTTAAAGCGAATAAGGCTTTGGCTCGAACGCGTGACGACCGGCAATTTTCGTAACCGGTTTGGTTGGTGTTACAATGCGTTACAACCCGTTGTAACGGGTTTCGGCTTTTTCCGACACAATATCCATTGTTGGAATCTGCAAGTAACCAAAGCCAAGAGAGGGGAACTCATTGGACTCCCTTCCGATGCCCCCCAACCCTCAAACAGAAACCAACGCCTCCGCGATATCAGACTATCTATCGTGCTTTGTTGCGACATCCGATGATCAAACAAGCCACCCGAAAATGCAGGTTCGGATCATGCTTTCCCTTCCCTTGTTTCCCAGAAAATCGAAGCCAATGGGGTTCCGGGTTGATCAGAACAAAGGATTGAACAGATTGTCGGAAAATCCCAGGTGCCGTTACAATGGCCGGCCCGTCATGTGATGTTAAGCCGGCTTGAAGCGAGTCATGAAAAATCTGCGACCGAGAGAACTCATTCTTGACCAACCCTGCTAATTTAAGTTTGAACAGCTTTCATCAACCGCTGGAAATCTTGTCATTGTAAGTGGTGGTTTACTACTGGACGAAAAGTGATGAGAAGGAAGCGGGGATGGGAGTGCAACTGGATGGCGACGAGGGAAGAAGGGACCTAAAATTGGACAGTAAATATTGAGTGAACACTCACCATAAAGGAACTACACAAATATAGCTAGATTTCTTCCCATTACATAAACAAGGGAGATGCAGTTTATCTATCTTGTATGTAGTATGGACGCCGCAAGAGAATATACTCAAATTCGAACTATGCTCTTCAACAAAATTTTACCAGATTCTCGTCTTAAAGCAGCATAGATTAACAAGCGGAAAGCACGTGACAAACTACCCATCATTGTTGATCCAAACAACTTTGATGACAGGTCTTTTGTCCTTCTCTCCGTCGCGTTGCGATTCGGGCGAGATGTGCCGCCGCTTTTTTGGGTGCATAGATATCTTCGTTTTCACCCACCCTCTACACCATTTTTACCTGTGCAATACTGGGGTATTCATAACTCCATGCTACCAAACATATGCAGCTGAGTGCTACTATTCACTTCGGCATATGCTTTCGTATTCTGACTTTCACAGGGTAAAGAAAACAAGGACCTAATTTTAATAGTTACCGACGATTATTGCTGCACGGAGTGGTTCAGCCCCCCCACCCATCACAGCGTTTGTTCGGACATTGTTCGGACACCCTCGTTAGGTCAGGATCCGAGAGCATGGTCCTTTCTGCTACGCTCTGCATCCTTGTAAATCCTGGGCAGGATTTACCTTCCGCTTAATGCGGAAGCTGAGAGCGCCGTCAAAGTTCATGACTACTCGATCATGAGCGTCTATTGGACTCCTCGGCCGGCCCGGCTCACGGAAGCACTTATCTAAGTTAGCAAGTTCCCACGGCCTCGCGGTGTTTGTTATCGGCTTCCACGATCTCCATGCCAGCCAACCCAGCGACGGACGGTTCGGATGGGTAGGGATCTTACTTCTGACTTTCTGAACTGTCCTGCTTATAGAATCGGAAACGACTACACTATACAGACCTCAAACACAATACAAGCATCGGGGACATACTCCTCAGCCCGTTGGCGGATTCTACTATCTGCAGGACGAACGCGAGCCCTTGTTAGGCGGAGCGTCCAATGGTGGAAGGAAATCTGGGTTATACATATCGATGTCCAAATTTCTCTATCTGGCAGCCTTATTCGCCATCCTCTTCGTTTGCTTTGGATACACACTGGATTCGTTAATCAACTCCACATACCAGAAGGTAGTAAGACATGGATGGGCACGCGAGGTAGCGAAACACCAGAAGCAAATGAACCACTTCGAAGCCGTCTGGGAGGAGAGGCGAGCCAGACACGAAGAACAAGAGAGGAGGGGTTATGACGATGAAACGAAGAAGCGGGAAGAATGGGCACTCGAGGTGGCGAAACACCAGGCGCTACGACTCCAAATGGAACACGACGAAACAGTTTGGAAGGAGAGGCGAGCCAGACACGAGGAGTACGAGAGGCAAAGGCATGATGACGAAATTAAGAAGCGGGAGGGCATTTCCTGGGAGGGATTGGCAGCAGCGCGTTGCTCGAGGTACGCCACGCGGGAGTATACTGCCGTTCTTGCCCATGTTCCTCTTGGGTTTGACGCTTTGGAGGAGTGTCGTAAAAAGACAATAAACATCCATGGGAGAGATCTACTTCCTTCTCGCTGCGAAGATCTTGAAGTATGTGACTATACCCAGAGAGGCAATCCACTAACCATACTGTGCATGTAGGGAGCTTGCGGGCGAGTTACTGGACACTGGGACGTGGACTTTGAGGAACCTGGCTGTGTTACCTGGTGGCACTGGTTCGACGACAAGGTATAGTCTGGTTTAGCTTAATCTTAATAAACGGATGGCTGACGATAAATTAGGGCTGTTACTCGTCTGGCGTTCGGGTAAGCTTTCGTCGTAATTCTACCCCACGGACTTTTCTAAAACTTGAGATAGCTCTACCATTCTAGGTTGGAAAATTTGGAAGACTATGACCTTTGGCCGGTCATGTGTAGCACGACTCCACGAGAGGTCCAGGGTGTTCATTATGATGGGCCGACCTCATGTGCTGATTTTGTGAGCGCTCAAACGAAAACAGTTTAGGACTCTTGCTCACCCGCTCCTTAGGGCCAAGGACCATGGGGAGTTTGGCATATCCCCGATGGAAGCTGTCCTTAAATTCTTATAATTCCCCACTTCCACATTGCAAAGCAATTTTAATCAACTCTTGTTTAGTCCGTTGCTTCTGCTTCTTTTTTGTACTACTTACGATGAAATTTTGGAACGAAAATATATATCTAGTTCAAGGTCGAAGGCTTGTTCATCGTCGTCGAGGAGGCGAGAACAAAAAACCATATGTTTGCCCATCGTCAGGACTAGGATTCATCATTTACTGTAGGCGCGGCCTCCAAGACTCTGCCAGTGTTCTCCTCACCATCGTATGCAATTCCTGACCGCTCTCCCTTGCCATACGTCTTCATGTTCGCTCTCCTCATCGTGTGCGACCCTTTGAATGAGTATCGGCGCACCTGGATTCAGCTGTTCTGCCATAACCATGGTACGTTAGGATTTCCCATGACTCGTTCCCGGACGAACCTTCAAACGGAATGGTATTATGCATTACCTAGTGATAATCATTAATATTATCTGCATGATTTCCCGTCTTCCCACGAACGGTTCTTTGATAACCCTTTGGGTAATGGGACGCAGTATCGAGTTGCTGCAACGATTAAGCACGGACGAGAGTCCGGGGAGCAATGAGTGGAGTAGGGAAACGAGGATAAGTAAGTATTCTATTAATAGGTTCCCAGAAGGAACGCGATCTCACGTGCGCATGGATATTGTGCGAGGGTGTGCGTAGCAATTTGGGATGCAGGAGGAAGGGGCAGGAGGTGCGGATTTTTGCGCCCGATAGAGGCGAGTCGGGTGTGAGCGTATTGGAGGTAGGGCCCGGTATCGCCTTCGAAGGACAGCATACGGTCCCAGTTAAATGTGTAGTCGTTTATTCTGGAGGGGTGATATAGTTAGTTAGCCACCCATTCTGAAGTAAAAGAAAAAGAGGAAGCGGGAACGAACCGTTTGGCAGCCATATCTTGAATCTTGATGCCTGTAATCGCGATCTCCAAGCTCGTCGTCTCCGGATCCTCAATATTCGCGTACTTATCCTCGTTCTTCTTCATCTGCTCGTGCATCACGTTTCCAGCCTGCTTGATGATCTGGTCGAGGAAGACTGCGGTCCCTTTACGCGTGCTCGTTCCCAGAACCATTCCGTAGCTGATGTGCAGGAGGTTCTTGGCCCATGGCAATCCAATTACTTCGAGAACTTTGAAGAATTGGGAAATGTGGAGACTTTGTGCAGCGCCAACGACGTAGATCATTTTATCAAATTGATATTAGTCGTGGCGTTCGATGGCTGCGCCAATGTCACGGATTATGTATGTAGAAGTACCATCTGGGGTGGTGGCGGTTGTAGTACGGTCACAGTAGGAGGGAGGGAGATTAGATCGCTCACCCGTCTTGCGAACGATCGGCGCCTCCAATTTCCACTTGTTCAGGTCGATCTCCCTGGCGCCTTCCCTATTCGCGAGGAGCCCCATCTGCTCAAGTTGCGTGAGGGCCGTATCCATTGACTCCTTGGTGACGTTGCTCTCGCCCGTGTACACATCGAACTTGACATTGAGCTGATCGTATACCTCTTGGTACTTCTTCAAGCTCGTCTCTCTCCAGGAGCTCCATGTGTCAAGAGCCTCCTTGTCTCCGTTCTCCATTCGTTGGAACCACTTTGCTGCGTCGGCTTTGACCTTCGGGTCTTCCTTGAGATCTTGAGTTACTTTGACGCATACGTTGTATAGGTGCATGAGCGGGTCTTTGTCGTATTCTTCTTGTGAGCCATACTTATCGTAACCGGTGGCCACCATACCGAACTGAGGGCGACGATTGAGCGAAGAGAATAACGACGAGGAGGTGAATTTACCTGAGTTCCCCAATCGCCAAGGTAGTTCATCGAGATCACCTCCCAACCGTAAGATTTGTACAGGTTTGCGAGGAAGGCGCCGATAATAGTGCTCCGCAAGTGCCCGAGGTGAAAAATTTTGACGATATTTGGGGAAGAATATTCGATGATGATTTTTTTACCCTTCCCAGAATCAGTGAAACCATACTCAGGTTGTCCAGAAAGCGTAGAGGCTGAGAGCGTCTACTTGGTTGAGAATTTTGCAGATCATGTTTGTGGTATTTACTCGGAAGTGGAGGAAGGATTTGTCGAAAACAACGGATTCGATCCATTCGTCCGGTTGGAACTATAGTGAAATTTGCTTTATGATTCGGAGGGGCTGAGAATGGCACTCACGCTTTCGATGACCTTCGCCGCCAAGTCTGCTACCTTCCCAGGTAGTCGAAATCGAGGCAATGCGACAGTGAAATCTTCTCCTTTTTTCCCGTAGTCTACGCCGAAAAAAGCGTGTTCAAGAGCCAGAGGCAAGGCATCCGAAAGACGTTTGGCAATTGCTGTCTTGAATGAGTCCAATACTGCTCGCGACGGCTCTGTGTCTGGTGAATCAGGCTGACGCATGGTTAAAGGAGAAATTAGTATAGCGAGGATATGAGGGGGACCAGATAGATTGAGCGATGATGGTTGGATTTGAACTTGAAGCTTCGCCATTGCAAGGGCTTTCCATAAGCGGACGAAGATGTACGTGATCAGGGCGCACTGCATAATTTCCCACGCCTCCGTCGCTCCCAAAGAACCCACCATCGACACAGACGGCGACGGCGCCCTACTCGTCCTTGAGCTGCTTCACGCTGATAGGGTTCTACTTCCACGCATGTGATACTATGCCACGTTATTACGCATCCCAGGATGGAGTCTCCCTTTTTTGGGTCTTCCGAAGTTCCGATACAGAGTCGCCTGGCATTGGCTATAGGAAGCGAAAATCAGTGTCAAAGTGAGTTGTCTGTCTTTGCGTCACCAAACCCAAGTCCTTTGGCCAACGAGTTTCGCCCCTCTTTCTCGTTATTTTCTCAATTTACCCATCCATTTACTGTGCGCGGTACAATCAATTCTAACGAATGATTTTTCTTATTCTTAGAAAATTCCCTGCAAGAAGAATACTATGGCGGCAACGAACACTAGTGGTAGTGGGGCTGCGAATGATTAGAGCCGCGTGGCGTCGGTATCTGTCAAAAAGGTATGTGTTCTCACTTTCGCAGATCTACTCACTTTAAATAAATGAGCAATTTCTTCGAAGGGAATGGTGTCGACTGCGATCGTGAGGCAGAAGCAGTAGCGAGAAAGAGCATCTCTTGACGTTCGACATAGTAGCGAGACGATCCGGGGGTTGAGCCCTCTGAGGGTTAGAGGAGGAAGACTTGTTCGCACCACCCGCGACACAGAACGGGGGATTCAGTGCTCACTTGACAGAGATCAAGAAACACGGTGCAAAGAAGAAACTAAAAGATGCATTGGATGGAACAATTGGAAGCCACAAAAAATACCCACCTTGTACCCGTACTTCAAATCCAGAGATATCCCATCCCATTCATGTGCCTCCGCCGTTGGAGCCTTTACATGCGCCAGTTCACCTCCTCCATTTTCATCCGTCGAAAGACCTCACCAGTAACCAAATTTTCCAGCCAAAGAGCGAGGCGGCGTTGAGAGTATGTTGGCTCCATGAAGGGCTTCGGTACTCTGTTCCGCTGTCAGTGAAATTGTGTTGAGGGATATGTTGAGACGCACAGATTATGCCGCCGAACCCGCGAATTAGAGACAGGACCGGAAGATTTATGTTTCGTGGGTCTAGAAAAGGAACTAGGACACAGCTTTGCGCCCCGAGAAGGACGCTCGGGGGTTCTACGGGAGAAATGGAAACACCCAGGTGACCTGTCACGTGGGCGTGCCTTCTTGTGGCAGCGCCAAGCAGCGCCATCGCAACGTGTTTATTGATTTATTACTTACTTGTACTATCACTAACACAATCATTAATCATTCCCTCGCCTCGCCTCCATGCGCCTCGTCTCCGGCCTCATCACACCGACATCGCGAACCTGTTACAAGACCACATGTCCGCGCACCACAAAATCCGACATGAATACGATTACATGGCGCTCTATCCCAACAAGGAACTGCGGCTTGGCACTGCAAACTCCATTGATACGCGCTGCAAGTTTAGTTGCGACGACGAATTCATCATATCGAGCAACACCTCCAAGGTGAGTTGTCACTTCATCCTTTCCTCTATGCCCCATCCCTTTCCATCTACATCCCTTTCCTCTGTCCCTCTTAGGCCTATTGAGGATTATACCTCATAGCCTTTAGCTCCTTTGAGCACCTCCTAGCTCCTTTGAGCACCTCTTAGCTCTGCTGGGCACCTCTTAGCTCTGCTGAGCACCTCTTAGCTCCATTGAGCACCTCTTAGCTCTATTGAGCACCTCTTAGCTCAGTTGAGCATCGTTTAAGCATGTACCGCGATAGGTTTCGCCTTTGGGGGCGAGCCGATGTTCCGTCGGCTGGGCGATCCCCATCGCTCTGGGGGTTCATCCGCCCAGTCCATCGTCCTTCGCCCCGTGGAGCAGTCGACGTCAAGTCGACTACTCCCACGCACCCCGTAGACTACCGGGTTAACACATTAGTTTTTACCTGTGATGGCGCGAACATCCGCAAGATGCAGGTCAGATGCAGAAAGGAAATCTCAAATACTGGAAAAAAGAGAGCGAAATTAGAAACGAATGAACGAACTCTGTAGTGCAGGATATCCGTTGTGAACGGGAGTATTTCCACCTGGAAATGTCGGTTGTAGCAGATAACAGGCTCAGCGGTAAATCGCCGATTTTAAATCCAGATATAGATTCTAAGGTTAAGAAGCGAGAGTTACTTGAGTGCGGCTATCTGGTGTATTTCTCAGCTATATGCAATATGGACATCCTCTGTACTCAAGGGTTGCAACAATCAAACTCTCTTATAATTCTTACCGATTGCCGTGCGTAGGGCTGCTCACCGTCCGTGATACGGGTACGGCCGTCATAAATACGGCCAAGAATCAAACCGAAACGGGTCGGAATGGATACCAAGGCCCGATATTTCTCGGCGTTTATGGATTACATCACGATATTATTTATCAAAAAAATATATTCAGCGTGCGTGCTGAAGCATGCCGTCCCGCCGAGTGTTCTGCTCAAGGCCCAGACGGTACGGGTATTTACCCGTAGAAACCGCCCGTAGAACCCGTAGCTATGGGTACGGTGCGCAGCCCTAGCCGTGCGACTGTGCTCTAATTTGATGAATCTGTATTGGAAAATCATGCTCTGTAAAAAGCGAAGGCGGACGTTAGTCGGACTTTATGTAACAAAAACACCCTTGACGACTATTTGACGACTCTACTCTGTTGTTGATTACTAAACGGAATACCAGACAAGTTGTTTGGGTCTACAATGTTCTCGTTATTGGTCACACTGGACAGGAACAAAGAGATTCCAACGAACACTTAGCTTACATTCAGCTTCTTACTCTAAGAAATTCGGTCACCTGCAGATAATTTTCAATGTTATCAGTCAGCTAAATTCATCAAATAGTCATCAAGGACGTTTTTGTTACATAAAGTCCGACTTCACTTCTTACTGGGATTAATCATGCTGCACACTAACTAAAATTGTGCACATAGTGACAGCCAAGGCCACGATCGACCACCTTCCCCCACGTAGTATCATTTGTTTCTCTGGCCTTTATCGAGCACTTCATCTGTGATCATGGACAATGTGGCCAGCTGTCCGTCGACCTATGACTGGGTTCGCCTGTTTGCATAGTTCCCTAGATATACAAAAAAGGCTAAAATTACCTTCCTCATCTAGGCTAAGAATTCACAAGGCAAGGATCCATGTGCAGTGGCTTCAAGTCTCATCGAAGTTTGTGGTGCTAATGGTGCTGTCAAATTGATCCCTGTGGTGTATTGCACGGCCAGACCTTAATTAACCGTTCTTTAGGGTTGTTTGCGATTGATCCGACACAGTCATACATCCGTCTGATAAAGGAGAGCCCAACTGCTTGCACCTGCTCTGGTCCGGTATATGCCCTTGTTTCTGCATGCGCAAATTGCCAGGGTGGAACATTCGACACGTATGTCCTCGTCATATTGTAGCTGCGAGGCCTTCCTTTCAACACCACCTTTTATTTTCACAAGGTGGCAAGACTGGTCCACGCCATGTGCAAAAGTCTACCAGGATTTGTGCGTGCAACTGTTTCCCTTTCAACCTTAACTGAATACAACCTAGTCCTCGAATGCTCAATACCGTGATTCCACCCTGGGCATCTCAATTCAACATCACGGTAGGGGTTCCGTTTCTCGCATTCAATTTTATTTGCTGACTTTTAGAATAGACAGACTCTACGTTTGATCCAGTTTCTGCCCATGCTTTCCCCGCGAAATATCCATCCAAAACATCAGTCCGAGGCCAACCATCAACGTCGACCCAAGTTACGTCAACCAAATTCTCATTGTCGGAAACTTCCTCAACGGACACCGCTACCCCAATATCTACCATCTCGGTATTTCCGACTACCTGGGTCAACGCTTCATGTTCATCAACTGCATCGCAGGGTTATGTAGGAACCCCTGGTTCCCCTACAAATCAAGTCAGCTCTGTGAATCTAAAGAATAGTAGTCATAAAGGTGCCATTGCTGGTGGTATTGTTGGTGGTCTTATCTTTCTTGTCGTACTTCGCGCAATTCTCCTCTGGTGGTCCCAACGCCGTCGAATCCATTTCCCCTTGGCTGACCGTAGATCGATCTCTCCGTTTCCCCTCCCAACCATGGGTTCCCACGTCCCAATACGCCTTGGTCTTCCCACCAGAGGTGATTTTAAACGAGAGAGAGATGTCATCTTATCTAGCACGACAAGAGAGGGGCCTCCTTCAGGCTTATCTACCACAGATGATGGTGTTTCTCTACATCCAACACACCCCACGAGCAGTGCCTTGCCTGCCATCACTCCACCTTCTGGGGTATCAGCGACTGATTCATTAGGCATGCCGCCAGCATATGAAGCGATTCTGGGTCAACCTTTTCAGTGAATCCTCACTGTTGGAATACCCAGATTAAACACGATACATTCTTATGTGTAGGGTCCAATGGTGCTGGTCGCCATATTTGGTCCATTAGTTCGATTTTTCGCAGCAAAATGTTGTGAAGCAGCGGTTTAAACGTTTACTGGTTTCCTTGGGATTTCGCATAGCAACTAGGTACCCCGACGAATGAATCGACCAAGTTCAATTTCCCTGTGATGTCCCAGGTCCTAATTGACGCTCTATCCGTCCCCATAGCTGTTCTGAGTACTGCCCACAACCCGACTACAACAACAGCGAGCCCTGTCTTTCGCCAACGTCCCGTGGTTAGATGAGACTAGCACCGCATGTTTCGATCCATGGGCCCACCTCAGTTTCTCTAGGAGATCCAAGATGTCCAGGTGTAACTTTAAAGACGAGGACAGGACGCGATGGTCCCCAACAGTTGTCTTATTCTCCCGTGGGAAACCCTTCAGTGGGCCTTTTCTTACGCGGCCAACCAAAGGTCCAAGACCCATGAAAGTTCAAAGAAGGTATGACCGTTCACATTTCCCAGTCTGATCTTCCTGCTGACTGGGCATCTCGGACTCAGCCTGTGGACCTACGAAGCCTTCCCATTCGGACGGGTCCAGGTGTGAACACTAAAGATGTCCTCACGAGTATCGGGGAATTAAATCGTCGCAAACTCGAAACCCTGATTCCCACTCGACTACCGGTGGTGATGATGCTACAAGGACGCCGTATTAGCACCGACGATATAAAAAGGCTGTTGTTATCGCCAAGGTTAACCCCAACTTAGTCGTGGATTCAAACTCGGAACTTCTACCGTATGAACAGCCGCGTCAGCCGCGTCGGCAGTAGCACGCGAATTCGTATTTCCCCCCAACTTACCCTCTTCTTTACTTGTCTCATACACCGAGCTCCTCGACATATGCGTGCTGACCTTCGCCACCTTTGACGCCCCTCTTCGAATGCCGCCTTTGATGCCCAGTCCCCCGCGCGGCCGCGCCCGCACCCTTGCCTGTCATTTTCTGCGCAGCATGTTGCTGTGTTCTCGTCATCATCGAACTTGAAGAAGCAGTGTGTTGCGTTCGTACTGCTGAGAGCGTCAACGGCAGCGTTGATCCTTCCGAGATCGATATCGACAAGGTCGAGGTCGATGCTGCTTTGGAAACCGCCGGAGATCGATGAACTGTCTGAGGCGGCGAGTGGGGGAGTCGTGTCACCCGCAGAGGTGGAGGTACAAGTGGTGGACCTAGAGCGACCGCCTATATGCGAGAGCGGCCCGGAAGGACGGGAGAATCCCCGACTCTCTTACGTAAGTAAGAGGGAGGGTTGTTGCGAACTGCAAACGGGACTCCACCCGCCAAACGATTTGTTGAGTGTGAGAAAACGCAGAAAACAGCCCCATACTCGATCATTTCCTGGAGATATCCACTCGAAATTTGATATTAGTGTGTAAAACATTTCTGCCGATTTTTGAAAACTACGAAAATACAGAGGTATTTATACTATACATACTGAATCTGAGATGAAATGGGAAACCATACTGTGAGTCATTTGAGTATCCCGAAGACAGGAGATCGTTGTGTGATATTGTGAAAGGGTGAAATTGTGAAAGAACGCGCAAAGAACGCAAGAGCGTCGGGACTACCAGTTTCGGATTAAAGGGTCCTGCCGTGAATGGGTACACGTAGATCGTAGATCGAGGCCGATCGTAAGCCCAGTATTTCGTTCTTACACGATATGGCTCCCTCACACACATACACAAATTAAGCATTCGAAAGGAAGCCCAAAAAGACACGTACGAAAACTCGCACTCGTCCCAACATTCTCCCCATCCCCATCCACAGTCAAATACCCCCCCCCTCCAAACTCGCTCCGCCAACAAGCAACCCCGTCTAGGCGCGGATAATATGTCGATGCGGGAAGAACAGGGATGGAAACAGGAGATTTGAAGTTGGCGTTGATGTTGGCATCAACGACAGAAACCCGCACCAATTTACGTCCATGAGGCGAATCCGGCGCACAATCATAATAATACCCCCCTTCATCCGTCGAAACTCCACAACTTTCGAACGACGTACGCAGCGGATGGGTCGCGAATTCCTTGTAAGTTCAACGCTACCCTTATGTGCGAGTGAGCTGCGGTTAAACGCATCGTATTCTCAAATCCGGGCTGCATACCCTCGAATGAGACGGTAGTATAATATCAAAATTGTCAATTCTCTATTCTCTTGCGCAGCCTCCGATTTTCGCAACCAAGCTCCCCATCTGGGGGTCTCGTCGAGTTCGATGAACTCGAATTCGAGGTAAACGCCGACAAGGACAACAATCCAGAAGCAACAACCCGCCACCGATCAAGCTCTCCATCCGAGGGTCTCATCGAGCCAGACGAACCCGCACTCGAAAGTAGACCGACGGCGACAACAACTCAGAAGGTTCCTGTATATCCACGAGCCTCGACCTCGACTTGAATTGATCCAGAGCATTGAGCTGCGCCGAGTCACTGTTGACGTTAGTATTAGCCGTGGGCGTCGGCGTTGATGACTTCCGTCGCACTGGCGCTAGCACTAGACCAACTGGGCAATTGAACTTCCATGATCCTGGAAAAGTTACCATCGAAAGCCTCTACATCATCCTCGAGGCCTCTCCATCCTCTTCCTCTCCAACCCGACTCGCACCCGCACTCACAAACTCAAACGCCCCCGCGAGGTTCATCCCAATCCCACCAAGTATACTGTATCCGGCAACAGCAGAGGCACCTCGCGTTCTTGTACGTTGAGCATCAACAACCAAACTGGTCCGTCGATTTACGGTGATAACGTGCTTGTAAAATGACACAGACATGATGCTGGACACTGATTCGTGGGGTTTGTTGCTCGAATTGGCAAGGAAGTAGAGCAGTTGTTTCCCTAGATGAAAACGAATTCCCATTTGAATGCTGGGATGAGGTTGAAGAAACCGAAGATTTGACAAGCTGCGCCTACCATATTACAACCAGAATTCGGGTTGAGGAGGAGAAGGGTTGGGTTTATTTACTTCGAAGGATAATATTCATTGGAACGCCCTCTCATGGGGGATATACTTAGAGTCATAGAGGAACCCGAAGGTATTCAAAAAAAAAAAAAGAGACAAAAAAATCCGTGCTTAACCTCAGTCAATCCTGCCCATCTCCCCGTTGCATTAATACCGTTTCTTCATCCTGCACAACATCATTTGACAGATGCCAGCGCAAACCAAATAAATGAGACAAACTGGCGCTGAGAACGCGTCCCCGTTCGTCTCTCCACGTCACATTCAAATAGAACTCACTGCTACCATGGACTGTTTCAGCCGTGATGGGCGTTCCACGTGGTTGTATGCCAGAGTCCAGGAAACCTGCAATGTAATGAGCTCTCATTCATGGACGGAGACAGTGCAAGAATCTGCTCACCAAGAGTCCATTTAGCTTCATCCTTTCTAAAAATCAAATAATGATCTCTGACACGTAACTCAGGATCTTGGTAGAAGACATGTAGAGGTACTTGGTCGAGGGCAAAGGATGAAGCGGCAATGCTCGAGCCCTTTAAAGCTTTTACAACTCGGCGGTTTTTCCACGGGGCTTGTAACGAGTCTGGCCCATCGATACGTTTGGCTAACTGTCGGATAAAGTCAGAGCCTGGGTCTATACTGAGATGGTCATTTCATGAATTCTTTGCAAAGCGGATCATGACACCGGCCTTGATAGAAGACATGAATTAGACCGTCGTCCCAAACGGCAGTGATACTGGAAGTGGGATCCAGGACAATCTTGAGCTTATGCAAATTTCCCCAGTGCCAGCCAATCTTCCTCTCGGTCGAGTAGGCGTATTCCTGCAAAACATTTCTATGACCGAGATGATAGATTCGCATCTGGGTGAGTTGAGACCAAGATCCCAACTATCCACATACTAGATGACTTACTTCTTTGCCTTGATTCCAACTAACGAATGCACACGGTTGATTTGGTGTGAATTGTGCTTTTCCCTTAAAGAAGTGTGAAGATGGAGAAGGAGCTGTCGCTGAGGGAATACTAGCTTTTCATGAGCAATAAACAAAAATACCCCCGCATTGACTCACCCTCTTGACTCTACAGCTTGCTTATCCACGAGGAGCAGATCATCTAAGTTGTAGGTGAAGATCTTCAAAGGGTCGGACAATATGCCGCGAGAAGGTCTCCCCGTAATACTTGTGTAGAGCAGTTGTTCAGCGGAATAGGTCACCTTTGTCGCGGGGCCTGGAAAGTGTTTGTCGATGTAATGTATGGTGGTTGAATCGAACAAGATTCGATACTGCTCTTTGGAAGGGATCGAACAATCGTGCACTGAAATCGTGACTCCCGAGCGCTGCCATCTATCGAGATCCTCTTGGCTCAACTCTACACTTTTTTCTTGTCCCCATCCATCCGAAAGACTCTCATTGGCACGATCATTGAAAAAAACCCTTTTTGATCCTCTGAAGAACGTTATACGGAGAATAATATCATGGTCGATGTTGCATAGATCGAGGTCCGTCTTGTGGATCACCGGCACCCACTCATCGACACTCACACGGGGCACTGGGGTAAGATCCAACTTGGCTGATTTGAAGGCAATAATCATTCCTGCTGAGAAGCTGATGGGCAGCTCCTTCCCTGAGTTCAGATCTGTGGTCATGATGGAAGCGTGAAGGCAAGAGATGATGTTACCAATTTGGACTCGCCCGCAATGACACGTTTATTCGTGTGAACTGCTGTATGGGTCACATGGAAGATTTGCACGAGATTTGCCCTTCGTTCTGGATGAAGAGCCAGTGGGTGGGGAACAATTATTTAAATGATTGAATATCATCATCTTGGGGCTTTTGAGGAGGGAAATACAGGAAACATAGAACGTCCCGGAATTGGAGAGTTGCCCGCTCCGCGTGCGGCCTCCAATCAGCTGACAAATCCATCTCCACCCCGTAAGTATGTCAACCCAATGCACCAGGCTTGGCCTTCCCCGAAGTTGTGATGTGGTGATATTCAGGAATAAATAGATATCTACTCGTAAAACTGTACCATCATTATTATTATATTAAATATATTGAAGGGCCTTTTAGGATCTCTCTGGACGATAATTCACCTACTGTACCATTTCGACCAATCGTTCACACCTTGTGATGCGTGACGCACATAGTTCACTGACACTAATGTTCACGACCAGTGGTGATGCGTGACTGAACGAATTTTTTGACCAAATTGTTCATAAAATTGGCGCGAAGCGCCTAAATTTTTTTTATACCTGCAATCCCAATTTTGAGGATGTTCACAGGTCCTTGTGATGCGTGACGAAAGCCAAATTGGTTCAGTTCATGAGGCCTTGTGATGCGTGATGTGAACGATCGGTCGAAATGGTACAGTAGTCCTTTTTTTACCGCGCCCCTCAAACCGCGTCAGAAAATTGTTATGTAATCTTCGGAGTTCCAATCATCGTCGCGTCCAATCGACGCGATGGAGTAAGTCTTTGCATATTTCTTGGAGACAAAGTATATATGTTTAGTTCAAGGAGAATTGATTAAAAAAATTTATAATGTGAAGAGGAGATTTTGTTGTCCTTTTCGTATCAGTCGGTTTGAGAGCAGAATGACATCACATGATCTTTGGCCTTGACTCAACCTGCGCAACTAGTTCACCAACTCGCCCATCTCACCTCGGCGCATCCTCAAATTTTGAAACAAGGTTCAATTAAGCTATTTAAATATATTTCTCTCCAAAATATCTCAAAAAGGGTTCCCCTCATCTTGTTAAGTGAGCTCGACTGAATTTTCAATCTCCGAAGATTACATAACAACTTTCTGACACGGTTCGGAGAGCGTGGTAATAAACAGACTTCATATATCTTAGGGTACTATATCGCAGTCTGTCTAGGAGAGACTATAATTCACCTGGCTTCCCGTCTAATTCCCGCCAAATCGTGTGCCTAATCTTGGAAGAATTACCACCGTGACGTATCCTTGAAAAAAAAATTAAGCATCGCACCTTAGATAAGTGTGTCCGTGAATGCTCAACTAACTTTTCTTCGTCCCTCAAGAAGGGGATTTCCCCAATAACCAATTGTATGCAGTTTTATAGCATATTTATTGATGTTCATTGCATCCAGCCTTCCTGCTGTCAAGTTCACAGGCCCATCGCTCCCTATTTTCGGATGTGCACCTATGGTCGAGGTGCGAAGACAGGACGGAAGCCGATGTACTCTGCCATGAAAATGCGTGACATGGTTGATACATTCGTTCCGAATCGTTCGTGTGAACGAATCAGGGTATTAACTGACAAACACTTTGCATGTCATGAAACAGCGAATTTACAAGAATAAGTATATAATACCATCATGATCCTTCTTGGCTCCACAAACAGATTGTGTGTGTGTTGAACAAGAAAAATAGGCAAAGCAATGTATAGTGGTAAGGATCAAGTAAAAAAGCAACGGATAAGTGAGAAACAACAGATGTAAATGAAGTTTTGGAAATTAGAATAGGAATAGCACGAGCGCTTAAATGGGGGATATAGAAGCAAGAGGGATGTAGTAAGTTCCTCAATCTCGCCCATCCAGGGGGGTTTTCTAGGTCTCAATCCGGTGACCCGGACCAGCTGCGGCCCATAACATATCCCTGCACTTCTCTCCACATTACATTTATATCCATAACACCCCTCCATAACACCCCCTTAGACCACTTCGGCCGTTATGGGGGTCCAACGTGGCTGTACACCAGGGTTGAAGTCAAAGTGCGATGGGTCCCTCGGTAATAGATAGATATAATCCTGTGACTTTATTCACCGGCGACCCATTGATTCGTGGTACCCAAGTGGTTGTAGTAACGCTCTCTAAGACACAACTCTGGATCTTGATAGTATATACGAGAAAACTATTTTTTTGGCTTACGAGCCAGGGCACCTTAGGACGGCGAAGCTCGACCCCTTTACAGCCCTTGCAATCGGCAGCGTCTGCGTCCATGGTTTCGTGGAGCTGCGTTGACATACCATTTGAATGAAGTTAGTATTCCGGTCTATGTTGAGATAACTATTTATTGGGCCCTTTATGAAGGGGATGTTGTCAGCGGCCTTGATAGCAGATACGGATGGCATCATCAAATCGTATAGCGGCAATAATTGAAGTGGGATCCAATACGATCTTGAGGGTATGGAGGATTCCATAGTACCAGCTGTTCTTGCCCTTTCTAGCTGAGTAGGCATACTCGTGCAAAACATTGCGAGGCTCGAGATATGTAGCACAATCGGATCTAGGTACCCGATTTGACGAAGACTCCAACTCTCTCTGTCGTAGAAGACATACCTCTTTCCCACCATCCCAACTGATGGATACATATGTTTGAATTGGAATGAAATGCGATGGCCTAATGGAAATCGACACTGAATCACGACCAGGAATTGCCAAGGGGGGTCTGATGTTTTATCACCCATAAAAAAGTTTTGTCAAATATTCACTTTACTTAGGACGAGACGGTTCTCAGGGAGTGGATCTATCTGGAAAACCTCAACATACCAAAAGAGGGGGGTCCACTGTAAATGCCACTAGTACCGTACTTGATCCGTGTCGCTTTTCCAGGACTATGTATGTCGAAGTGACATACAGTTATTTCGTCCAACAAGATTTGATATCACCCGAATTCAAAATCAGTTAGATAATGGTGAATCGAAACCGTGACTTAAAGGACCGATCGGGCCTTCAAATCCACATGCTGCATGTCCACTTTTTGTTCTTCCACCCAATTATCCTCAAGGGATGCACCATCATTGAAAATAATACATCTTGTGGAATACCATATTTTGAGGAGGATATCGCCGTTTGCATTAAATAGATAAAGGTCAAATGGGCCGAAAATTGTAAGTGCGCTGGACACCGGGGTTGGTTTGAGGACGAGCATGGTTCCGGAGGTAAGTAGAGTTCAGCGGTAGCTTCTGTCCCTATATCAGCTTTGTGGCCATGGTGAAAATGTGAAGACAATGACTGAGGACTAGATGGCACGTGGACATGTTATTGTCATTCATGAGAACTTGTGAATGTATCACATAAGTATTTCTGTTCTGAGGTTATCGCCTGGGAAAGGTTCGTAGACTTGGTGGGGCTAGCTCCGCATAGAGGTGAGGACGCGACGACGGCTAGGTCAGCGGGATCAGAAGATCAAACTCACCATCTTGTTGCGTTTTAAATAAGAGAGCTAAGTATTTAACAAACTTTGCCAATTTGATGTTGCCTTGACGCGCCGTAGTTGTGCTCTAAACGATCCGATCACGTGATTAAATGATGCCGTCGGCCCTCGTGGTGACCGTGTTTGGAACAGGGTGGTTCAACCCTCCACTGAGAAATTACGCTAATCTCGATTTTGACTTTTGTCTCTCTGTTGGTTCAAAAGGTTTTGGTTAAGTTGAGAGGAAGGATTGCTTTAGGTGGGTGTTTGTGCTCGTGTTCCTGTGCGGTGTTACTGACAGGTTTGGTTTGGCGGATGAAGACGAAGATTGCAGTACGACGCGACGAACGTCGAATGAACGAACGAACAAACGAACGAATTTGACTGACTAACGTGGTTTACGCTCACGACGACGACGACGACGACACACCAACAACATTATCAACAGCCTCAAGAACATTGCCATCGACATCCTCAAACATCAGCACCGACGCCACGCGTTTTTTTTACGCGTTCTACGCCAACAATAACAAGACATTTTACAACGACGACAGTTACCAACATGCCATTCGTCTCCTCATCAACAAACTATCTCCCTCCACACAACCCCCCCCCCCTTCATTACGACCCAATGGGATGCAGCCCAGCGCCCCCGCCCCTCCTGTCTCCAACCCCATCCTCTCTGCCCGGTTGATCTTCGCTATAACTTCCTCTACTGTGATCTCTTCTTCTGCAGGGTAATTCCACCACAAGCTCGGCCTCCTTTGCGCGTGCGTTGGAGGATTCATGGGATACTGCTGCTGCTGCGAAGGCGTCGACTGCTTCCCTCCTGCTTGCGCCCAAGATTCTTATAGCACAGGAGAATGCGGTCGAAATGCCAGGGAAAATGCGTCTGATACCTGAAAGACCCAAGTTGGGGATTTTCTCTTCTCCCCCGTTCACCACCACCCCACTCTTCCGCCTCTGCCAATACCGGATTTTTCTGATGTCGTTCGACGCATTGGCGCACCCGGCCCTCCTTTGTTGAAAGCCAAAAGCGGGTTCGAGATCTACGATGACCCGACGGATGACCCTGATATAGGAGAAGTTTTGGTGGTTAAGAAACAGCCGAGTCGGGTTAGAGGAGGGTTGGGTGGTGTTAGGAGGTTGGTGGCGCCGCTACCGATGCCGATGGGCGTGGAGACGAAATTGGGGGTGCGAAGGAGGGGTTTGGTAGGGTGACGAGAAGGAGAAATAAAGGAGCAAGGAGAAGGAGAGGGAGGAAGGATTCGAAAGACGAGAAGGGGAAGGAGAATTATAAAATGAGTGCTTCGGTTGTAAACGTACGTGCTCCTTTTTTGGTCGTTTTGTTTCGTTTCGCTGATATCGGGTTTTTTTTCGTTGCAGCCGTGGAATATATAAATGAAGCTCAACCAGCGCATTCAGTTCGGTCGAGGGTTGAGTTTGTTTTTTCTTACTTGCTCGTTGTTACCATCCATGCATGCTGACACGTTGTTTACTTGAAGCTCCAGACTTCTGGCGTCTACGTTCCAATTATCAACAACCACACAAAGTCATCCGCATCAGCGCAAGGGCAAGATACCCGCGCCTGGTTCAACTCGCTCAATTTGGAGCTCTTGCTCTCGGAGCCTCATGTACAAGCCAGCACCAACATCAGTGCCAACAACACGAACTCAGCACGCATCAACGAGCGCTGTATCTACTCGTACGGGTGCCGGGTCTGGGTCTGTTTCCACCAACACAAACACAAACACGGAATACAGGCACAGGTACAGGCTGGTTGCTCGGTCCGCCACCTATGTCAGGTGGTTTCTTAGCACCTCCGCCTACATCGTACGCCAGTGCCAGTGCGAGTTGGGGGACGGGTCCATCGCTCTCCGCGCCATGCAGAGTGTGAAATCGCTTGCCGGGATGGGGCGTTGGGCGCAGTTCAGCGGTGCTCTGGAGGAGGACGGGAGGGGTTCCGAGGGGAATAGCGAAGGACAAGGACAAGAAGAGTGATGGGACGGCGGGGCAGAAAGAAGGCAAGGAGAAGAAGACGAAGAGCAAAAGGGCCGAGGCCCCCGAAGGTGGACGTGACGATGCCAAAAAATTCAAATCCAAAAAGTCGTCCAAATCTAAATCCAGCATAACTCAAAGATTCCACACCAAGACAAGCGCAAGCTAAACAGTCGATGTAGCCTTTTTCAACGTCGAGTTTCGAGGTGGGCGCGTTGAGCGCTAGTCCGGGTCTAGTGGATGCGCGGGTGCTTGGCGTGTCTTCCTCTTCGTCGGCTGGAGCCGGAGCGTATTTAGTGTGGCGCAGAAGAAACGCAGTATTTTTGGATTGGGATCGCCTTCTACCGTCCATCTCCCGACTGTGAGGAGTGGGAGTACCGCGAGCTCGGTGTTGCTCAGCGGTGTGAACACTGTTGGTCCGAGTTTTGGTGCTGCCCCCACTAGCGCTGCCGCCGCTGTTAGTGGAAACAACAGCAACGAAGCCACCAACAACAATAGACTCTCAGTCGACTCTGCCCTCAACCTCATCAACTCATCCACAACCCCCCCGCCCCTCCGTCCTTTCAAACCGCCTCCTCACCAGGCTCTTCTCTTCGTCATCTATACACTACATCCACGGACTCGCGCGCGAGTTCTGGTGGTATTCTGCCAGATGGGATGAGGAGGGGTTGGGGACGATTCGAGAGAGGAGGGGGAGGGACCGAGCTGCCGGTGCTGCTGCGGAAGACAAAGACAAAGACGAAGACAAAGGGGACAGGTGCACTTCAAGAGAAAGTAAACGTTCAGTGGAAGGCAGGAAACGTGGCTCGTTGGTTTCGTTGTTTCCTGACTTGAGGCGGGGGTCATATGCTTCGTCGGAGGATGGTCGGAGAAGTGGTGAAGAGGGGTGGTCACCCAATTGTGACGAATTGAGGAGGCGACGGTGGATGGGCATGGGTGTGTGGATGAGGAGGATGAGGATGATAGGAGGGTCGCTGATGAAGAGAAGCGTGGGCATCGTGGGTTTGGAGACGAGGATAAGAATGAGGAGGGTAGGAGGTAGCCCGAACGCAGTATATGAGGATTATGGAATGGTTTGCATGATGCGTGGGGTTACATAAAAGACTGATAAACTCTCGTCGTTTACGTGCCGCATTCCCGACAGCCAAACGCCGAAAATCGATCCCTATACCAGGCCAGTCCTTTTCTCCGCCAAATGATTGGATAACAATACTTGCCCAACTTGCACATGACGTTGGACAATTGGAACGGTCCATCGTAGTGTACACCTTGTATATTTCCAGGCGTAGTCGCACGCATGACCTGCCAATCTTCGCCTCGCAATTTTTGCAATTCGTAGTACAGCTCCTCCCTCCCTCTACCTCCAATTCGCAAGCTCGGTGACATGGCCTGTACATCTCGACATCCCTTAGCACAACCTCACTAGCAACGGGCCACAGAAATGTCGTGATCATAACACCGTTAGCATTATCTTCCAGCGTCGTTGGTCCCTAAAAGTATTTGTTTTCTACAATAAAAATTATATATTGTGATGTCGCAATGAAAGGCACTTATGCGATATCAGAGATCAAGTCGATGCTCGGCCATGTACTCTAAAATGACCTCTAACTCCTCATCCTCATCCCGGGTCTCAAACTCCACCCACCCAGACCACGCGTCTCCTCAACCTGGCAAAATTATGGGTGTGCAAATCCATTGATGATCCTTTATAAAATGTTGCAACCTTGGATTGATTCATAGCCAGGAGTCGTCCCCTCGGTCCTCTTGACCATAGCCCCTTGCCAAACTGCTGCGATGACGATCACTTCCATGCACAGATCCTTCTTTTGCATCCAAAAATAGTGTTTAATTTGTTCTATTAAACTGACCACCGACTTGAGAGCCTTTTTATTCGGGTCGTCTGCAGCATTGTCCTGTTTCAGGTTGCTCAATGTCCCCCATTGAAGCCCGTTGTCAGCCATACCTGGCCCGCTCGTGGATGTAACCTCATCAAAGACGATAGAGATTATTGGCTAACACTGGAAATCACTGGGCTCTAATTTAGGTTACAACACTAGTAATGGTTCGATTAGACATGACGGTATCTTGACGTCTTAAAATAAGGATCTACGACGAATTTACATAAACAATACGTCATGATAAAACTCATCAATAAGGCATGATAAAGGTTTTTTCCGAGACGCTTGAGCTGCCTCATCCCCTTGATGCCGTTCCTGCACAACACCATTTGACAGACACCATCGCCAACCAGCGCCAGACAAATCAGACAAACTGGCACTGATAATGCGTCCCTGTTCGTCTATCCATGTCACATTTAACAGCAACTCACTCCCGTAGACTGGTTCAGCTGTTATGGGCGTTCCATGTGGTTGTATGCCAGAGTCGAGGAAACCTGCAATATAATGAGCTCTCATTCATGGACAGAGACAGTGCAAGAATACGCTCACCATAATACCATTCACTACCACCCTTGTTAAAAAGATGTCTGACACGTAACTCAGGATCTTGGTAGAAGAAATGTAGAGGTGGTGAGGTGTCAACGAGGGATAAAGCGGCAATACTCGAGCCCTTTAAAGCTTTTGCTAAGAGAACATTCTTTTTTTTCCACGGCTTCCAATCAATGCATTGAGGGCGTCTATATGTGCTTGCCCGTTGAATAAAGTCAGAGTGAGGGTCTATTCCAAGACAGCGTCATTTGACGAATTCCTTGCGAAGCGGATCATGACACTGGCCTTGATAGAAAACATGGATTTTCTCCTGCGAACCGCTGCAGTTGTGAACAGCGGTGAGACTGGAAGTGGGATCCGGCACGATACCGAGCCGATGCAACCCTCCCCAGTCGCTGCCACGCTGGCTCGTGTAGGTGCCATAGTCGTACAACACTCCATTGACGAGAAAATAGATTCCCCCCTGGGCGACTTTGAGACCAATATCCCAACTATCAATATTGTAGATGACTTACTTCTTTCCCTTGATTCCAACTAATGAATGTGCACGGTTTTTTTGGTTGGAACTTTGCTTTCCCCTTAGAGATGTTGAGTGAAGATGGAGGAGGAGCCATCAATGAGGGAACCCTAGCTTTTCATGAGCGAAAAAGAAGCACCCCCCAGAGTCGACTCACCCTCCTGACTTTACAGCTCGCTGCTCCACCAAGGGTAGATCATCTATTTTGTAGGTAAAGACCTTCAAAGGCTCGGACAATATGCCGTGAGTAGGTATCCCCGAATTACTTGTGTCATCAGGCGATCGTTGAGCATAATAGTTGATCTTTATCGCGGGTCCTGGAAGGCGTTTGTCGAAGTGATATATGGTGGTTAAGTCAAACAAGATTTGATACTGCTCTTTGGAAGGGTTTGAACAATTATGCACCGAAATCGTGACTCCCGAGCGCTGCCACCTATCGACATCCTCTTGGCTCAACTCCATACTCTTTTCTTGTCCCCAACCACCCAAAAGGTTCTTATTAGCATGATCATTGAAAAAAACCATGTTTGTTCCCCTGATAATCGTTATGCGGAGGACGATATCGTTGTCGATGTTGCATAGATCGAGGTCCATCCTAGGGCTCAAGGACACCCAGTTATTGTCACTGGGAACCGTAAGGTCCAATTTGGCTGATTTTAGGGCAATAATCATCCCGGGTGAGAAGCCATTGACAGGTAGCTCCTTCCCTGCGCTCAGATCTGTGGCCATGATGGAGGTGTGAAGGCAAGGGATTATGTCGCCGATTTGAACTCCCACCTTTGATACATGCATTGACGTGTGAACCGAAGTAAAGGTCACATGGAAGATTTGCGCTAGATATGCCATCGGTTCTGTATATAGACCTATCACATGTCCTATTATGTGTGTAAACTCACGATTCTAACCGCTCCTTACTAATTCTCCTTATGATCCGTCGACGTCGTAGTCGAGGATTGCTTGTCGCCGAAATTCCCGCAATGGATCCCATTCCCAACCGCACAAGGCCCTGTGCTCCTCTCCCGCCACCTCAATGCTGTGGATCCAATGCGTAGGCGGATCATATTGGTGTTCGTATTGGTATTGGCTTCGGTGCCATCGTGCGTCTTCATTTCTGTACTCTCTGGACACGAATCGCGAGCGTGAAGTCAGATAAAACAGTTTAAGCTCATAGAACCACAACATTTGGATTTTTTTGGTTATTAATCGAGTGCTCGACCTCGATCAGCCCTCAAATCCGCAAGAAACTGGACAGAATAGGTGAATTCGTACGATGTTACAACCAGAATTCAGTGTGAGCAGCAGAAAGGTTGGGTTTATTTCTTCGAAGGATGGTGTTTAATGGAACCCCGCTCTCATGAGGGATATATTTCTTATTAATTTCCCATATTGTATTCTGACATGCTGAAGTCATAGAGAAATCAGAGGATATTCAAAACAAAACAAAAAATTCTGTATCCAACCTTGGTTAATGCTGCCCATCCCCCCTTTGCATCTTGTGGACCGCTTGGGTCGGCTCCTGCGCAACACCATTTGACAGATACCAGCACCAATTAGTGCGAGAGAAACTGGCACTAAGAATGCGTCCTTGTTCGTCTCTCCACGTCACATTACCATAGGCTGGCTCAGCTGTTATGGGCGTTCCACGCGGTTGTATGCCAGAGTCCAGCATACCTGCAATGTGATGAACTCTCATTCATGGATAGAGACAGCTCAAGAATCTGCTCACCAAGAATCCATCCATCATGCTCCCTGCTAGGATCCATATAATGATCTCTGACATGTAACTCAGGATCTTGGTAGAAGACATGTCGAGAAGGTGTTTCGCAGTTAGAAAAGGATAAAGCGGCAATACTCGAGCCCTTTAAAGCTTTTGTAACCGGAATGTTGGCCCAGCCTTGCTGCATCCCTGGCCAATTCATACCTCCTTTCCTCAACTGTCGAATAAGGTCAGAGTATGGATCTATTCCGAGACAGTCATTTGATAATTTTTTTATGAAGCGGATCTTGACACCGACCTTGATAGAAGATACTAATTGAATGGTCATCCCTGAAGGCGGCGATACTGGAAGTGGGATTTAGGATGATGTTGAGTTTATACAAACTTCCAGATTTCCAGCCACTCTCCAATTTATGAATCCTGCGATCGTACACGCTATTCATCACTTGCACGTCCTGGGCGCTGAAGTTGTTCTTTGAGTAGGCCCAGTCACACAAAACATTTCCCTGGCCGAGTTGATAGATTCGCATCTGGGTGACTTGAGACCAACACCCCAACTACTGATCTCGTAGATGACTTACTTCGTTCCCTTCATCCCAACTAATCAATGCCCACGGTGAAGTTGGTTTGAATTTTACTTTCCTGTCAAAGATCTCTAGTGAATCTGGAGGAGCACTAGCTTTTCATGAGCGATAAAGAAAGACCACCCAAAGAATCGACTCACCTTTCTGAGTTTAGAGTTTGCCTCTCCATGAGGGGGAGATCATCTAGGTTGCAGATAAGGACTTTCAAAGGGTTGGACAATATGCCGTGAGCAGGTATCCCCGAATCACTTGTGTCATGGGGCGATCGTCGAGCGGAATAGTCGACCTTTATCGGGGGCCCTGGAAGGCGTTTGTCGAAGTGGTACATGGTGGTTAAGTCGAACAGGATGTGATACTGCTCTTTGGAAGGGGTTGAACAATTATGCACCGAAATCGTGACTCCTGAGCGCTGCCACCTATCGACATCCTCTTGACTCAACTCTACACTTATTTCCTGTCCCCAACCATCCAAAAGACTCTTATCGGCGCGATCATTGAAAAAAACCTTGTTCGTTCCTCTGAGGATCGTTATACAGAGAACGATATCATTGTTGATGTTGCATAGGTCGAGGTCCATCCTGGGGCTCACTGACGCCCAGTCATTGTCACTGGGAACCGTAAGGTCGAATTTGGCCGATTTGAGGGCAATAATCATTCCGGGTGAGAAGCCACTGAGACGTAGATTCTTCCCTGCGCTCAGATCTCTGTCCATGATAGAAGTATAAAGGCAGGGGACTATGTCGTCGATTTGAACTCGCACGTTTGATACATACATTGACATGTTCGTGTGAACTAAAGGCTAGTAAAGCATGAGTCACATGGAAGATCTGCCATAGATTGCCCTTCGTTCCGGATGAGGCAATTGATCTACACCAGGTGCATGGGAAATCGAAGACACCATAAATTCGCATCGTGCTCGATTAACCAACAAAAATTGATTCATCCAACCATCAGGTGAAAGGTTCGATTATATGATGATTCTCAACACGTAAACTAATTACATTAAACGGATAAATGGCCATTCAAATTCACCTGATGTGGGGTCCACGGTGCCACTCCACAAACAAACTGTGCGTGTATCTAACACGAAAAGAAAAGCAGGTAAACCAACATATAGTGATCGGGATCAAGAAGCAACGGACGAGCGAGAAAAAAAAAAGTGAATGAAGTTTTGGGAATTGGTATAGGAACAGGGGGAATAGCACGAGCGGTTAAGAGGTAAACCAATAGTAATTTCCTCAATCCCGCCCATCCAGTTGTTCTCTCCCACTGTTTGCGTTTTGAAGGTCCCAACCCGACGACTTGGACCAGCTACCACTCGCAAAGCGCCCCCGTGCATCTCTCCACGTCACATTTATATCTACATCACCACCTTGGACAACTTCTGCAGTTATTGGGGTCCCTCGTAGCTGCATCCCCGGATTGAAGCCACCTAAAATGAGATGAGCGGCCGTTCATAGTTCGGGAACCTGCTCACCAAAGACCCAGTGACCCATGGTACCCAAGTGGTCGTAGTAACACTCTCTGAGATGCAACTTGGGATCTTGGGAGTAAATACGAGAAACTCGTTTGTTGGTAGGATCCCTTATAATGGCAAAGCTCGAGCCCTTTACGGCCCTCGTGATCGGCAGCCCTTCCTTCCATGGTTTCGTAGGTCCGCGTTTATTTACCATTCGAATAAAGTCAGTGTTCGGATCTATGTTGAGATAATTATCTAGTGGGTCCTTTACGAAAGGGACATTGTCACTGGCCTTGATAGTAGATACAGATGGTATCATCTTGATCCTCGAGCCGTATAGCGGCAATACTTGGAGTAGGGTCCAAGACAATCTTGAGCGTATGGAGGTTTCCATAGTACCAGTTATCCCTGCCCTTGCTTGCTGAATAGGCATACTCGTGCAAAATATTGCTGGGCCCGAAATAGTACAATCGGATCTGGGTATCTAATTTGAAAAAAAACTCCAACTCTCTATGTGATAGAACGCATACCTCTTTCCCATCATCCTAACTGATGGATGCATATGTTTGAGTTGAAATGAAATGGGACGTAGTCTCTCCTAGACAGACTTCGATATATGTGATGTGCCCATGGGATCACGATATATGAAGTCTGTGATTTACTACGCCCTCCGAACCGTGTCAGAAAATGCTTATGTAAAGTGCGGACTTTGAAAATACAGTCGCGCTCACTTAACAAGCCGAGGAGAATCCTTTTTAAAATATTTTGGAGAGAAATATTGTTAAAGAGTCCTAATGAACCATGTATCAAAATTTGAGGATGCGGTGAGATGATGTGGGGAAGTTAGGGAACAGGTTGCACCAAGGCCGAAGATCATGTGATGTCGTTCTTCTCAAACCCACTGATATGAAAAGAACAACGAAATATCCTCTTCACACTGTAAATTTTTTCAATTAGTCCTCTTTGAACTAAATATATATACTTTGTCTCCAAGAAATATAAAAAGACCTACTTCGTCGCGTCGATTGATAATTAGAACTCCGCACTTTACATAAGCATTTTCTGACACGGTTCGAAGGGCGTGGTAAAAAAAGGACTAAATGGGACGGCCGAATAGAAATCGCCATTAAATCACGACCAGGAATTGGTGGGGAGGGGGCTCTGAAGTTTCGTCAGCGAGAAAATAATATTTTCAAATATCGACTTACCTTCCCGGCACTAGTGCTAGCCGCTCCTCAGGGAGTAGATCGTCTATCTGGTGGACATCAACAACGCAAGAGGAAGGTCCGTTAATGCCATTTATGCTATAACTGATCTGTGTCGCCGTTCCAGGAAAACGTTTATCGAAGTGATATACGGTTACTCTGTTCAACAAGATTTGATATCGCCCAAATTCGGAATCAGTCAGATAATGGTGAACCGAAACTGTGGCCAGATACAGCAATCGGCCCTTCATGTCCATAGTTTGTTCTTTCCCCGAACCATCCCCAATGGACCTACACGCACGATCGTTGAAAATAATGCATCCTGTAGAAAACCATATTTGGAGGAGGATGTCACCGTTTTCATTATGTAGCTCAGGCTTTAGGTTAAACGGGCCGAAACTTGTGGAGATTGGGGTTGGTCTGAGGGCGAGAATGGTTCCTGATGGAAAGTTCAGAGGTATCTTCTCTCCACTTTTCAGAACTGTGGCCATGGTGAAAATGTGAAGATAACGACCGGCTTTCCGATAACTAGATGGGCGACGGCCGCAATTGAACATGTCATTATCATTCGTGTGAATATATCGCATAAATATTTACGTTGTTACAATTGTTACAATATGACATCTATCTACGCCTACAAGAGACTAAGGGTAACTTAAGAAATTAACCTCGATAGACCATTTATGAGATACTAGGGAAAGCGGAGACTAGCTAGTACCGAGTGTGAATGTAACTGGGGTGAAAGACGATGTAAGAGTAAATAATCCTACGAACGTGATTCACGAGCTACGATGCATGGAAATGAGTAAATGTTCGTGTGTGCGCAGTCGGGTGGGATATTGAGAGGAAAGATTGGAGCAACTGGGAGAGGGCAGTGGCTGGCAATAGGGGCATGGATGCTGAGGCTGTTGAAGGGCATTGACGTGTCAGAACTTGGAGATGGTCCGCGACGAGCTTAAGTGGCTCAGAGCAGTGGGCAGCCTGGAGGGTCGATGATTCTGCCGCTGATAGTGCTTCTAGTCGCTGTTCCAGGTGTTCAATGAGCTCCAGTTGTCGTTTCTTCTTGGCAATATGCTTGCGGTGCAGGCGAAGGCGAGTGCAGGCAGCGTTGGTGGCAGACTGAGGAGTGCGGTTTCGTAATATGTTGAGAAATTTTATTCGACGACAGATGGATTTCGCTTTCGATTTGGAAAGGGGGATGCGAGGTTGAAATGGTGGTAAATCGGGCATGATGAGTTGGCGGGATAATTTGATTGGTGTGTTTGAGCAAAACCTCGCTGGCTTGAGCCAAGCGGTACTGAGCTTATAATGAAGCTGACGACGACGTTGAGGGCTCGAGGCTCAACAGAGGCCGGAAGAGCAGCAGCGACGATGACCTGGGGTGGGTCGTGGTGGTTGTTGTTGTTGTTGTTGTTGTTGTTAAACAGGAACAACCTAAGGTTATCGCATGGGAAAGGGTCGCAGACTTGGTGGGAGATAGCTCCGCATAGAGGTGAGGCTACGACGACGGTCAGGTCAACAGGAGCAGAAGATCAAACTCGGAGGTTTTACCTTCATGTTTTGGTCTTATTTAAATAAAAGAGCTATTTTAGAATTTTAGAAATTTTGAATGAGTTCGCCAAAAGATATCGGGCCTGGAATATCTCAAGTATAAGGTCCTACTTTATTATTATTATGAAGTCTCAATGAAGTCTGGTTGTTGGTCCTATGCAGCCGTACACGGGAAATTCTCGATACCACCGCTCTGCATTCCGCCTCGACGCGTCTGTGGAGGCTCGTAACCGGCTTGAATATGATAATCGATATATCGATAGCTGTCATCATCGATACCTTTCATACACAAACGGTCACCGTTCTAGCACCTCCCAAACAACAACGATCACGATCACGTGAGGCGTGGTGTTCGGTTGAACCTCTGAGTCTGTTCTTCTCCGGTTCATCCTTCGTCCTTGTCCTTGTACTCCATTCGCCGAGAACTTGTGTTTACTTGCTGGTATTTGCCTCTCTGTTTGTTCATCGGGTTTTTGGTTGGTTGAGAGGAAGGACTGGCGGAGAAAGGAAGTGAAATGGAAGGAAGGGCTAATTTAGGTGGGTGGGTGTGCTGGTGTTCTTGCGTTACGTTGCGTTTGCGGTGTCGCTGACAGGTTTGGTTTGGCAGATGAAGATCCCAGTACGACGCGAGGACGAATGACAAACCAACGAATTTGGCTGACTTGCTGACAGTGGTTTACGCTCACGACGACAGCGACACACTTAAAAGCTACACCTCGCACCAACACCAGTATCGGCATTATCATTAACATTACCATAGACATCGACATTGATATCCTCAGGAACATTGTCAAACGCATCCTCAGGAACATCGACGTCGAGACCATTTATCATCTACCGACATTTTTCACGACCATTTGCTTTTTTTTTTTTTTTTTTTTTTTTTTTGCGCGCTTGCACCTTTTATTTTTCACGACGACACTGCACGTTCCAACGCCAATAACAACAACCTTTTTTTGACGACGACAACAAATATCATTCATCTCTTCAACATCATCAGACCTTCACAAGCCCATCATTCATCACGACCCAAGGCGATGTAGGCCAGTGCCCATATCCTCGCCCTCCGGTGGCCAACCCAACCAACCCCAACCTCTCTACCCAGTTGGTCTCCGTTATACCTTCCCCTACTGTTGTCTCTTCTTCTGATGGGTTCACTCCACCATGAGCACGAGCTCGGCCTCTTTTAAGCGTCCATTGGAGGATTCGTGCGATGCGAAGGCGTCAAATGTTTCCTCGCGCTCGCGCTGACAGTTGGGAAAGGACAGGAGAACGCGGTCGAAACGGCAGGGAAAAGGTGCCTCGTACCCAAGAAATCCAAGTTGGGGATTTTCTCTTCTACACCGCTCACATCTTCCTCCCACTCTTCCGCCTCCGCCAACACCGACTGTTATGATGTCGTTCAACGCATTGGCTCTCCTTCGGCGTCTCCGTTGAAAGTCAAAGGCGGATTCGAGAGTTACGTCGACCCGACGGACGACCCTGATATAGGAGAGATTTTGGTGGTTAGGAAATCGCCGAGTCGATTTAGAGGAGGAATGGGTGGTGTTGGTTTGGATGGGGTGGTGCTGGTGCGCCGCCACTGACGCCTCAGCCAATGGGGGAGAAGACGAATTTTGGGGGTGCGAAGGAGGGGTTGAGTAGGGCGGATGAGAAGCAGAGGGAGAGGGGAGGAAGGAGAGGTGGCGGACTATTGAGATGGGGAGGAAGGATTCGAAAGAGAATTATAAGATGAGTCCTTCGCTTAAATGTTTTTGTTGTTGCGTCGTTTGGTTGTTGATGTCGGGCTTCTTTCGTTGCAGCTGTGGAATATATACATGTAGCTCAACCAGCGCGTTCACTTCGGTCCAGGAGTGAGTGGTTCTTTTTTTCTTCGTTAATCGTTGTTACCATGTATGCTGATACGTTGTGTACTTGAAGCTCCAGACTTTCTGGCGTCTACCTTCAAAATTATCAACGACAACCATACAAACACTCGCATCAACGCAAGGGCAAGAGACCCGCGGGCGCTTCAACTCGCTCGATTCGGGGCTCCTGCTCTCGCGGCCTTATGCACAGGTCAACAACAACGCCAACAACAACAACACGAACTCGATACGCATGCGCGGCGCATCGACGAGCGCCGTATCCACTCTTATGAGCGCAGGATCCGCCTGTCTCCACCGTCATGAACACCGGGGGTATGCTCGCTCTGCCCCTTACGTCGAGTGGGTTTTTTTGGCTCCGCCTTCTTCGACGTCTGGCGGGTTCTTGGCATCTCCGCCTACCTCGGGCGCCAATATGAGTCAAGGACAAGGGTCAATCGCGCCATAGCCGTGAGATCGCTCGCGAGGATGGGGGGTTGGGCCCAGTTCAGTGGTGCCATGGAGGAGGATGAGAGGGGTTCCAAAGGGGATGAGATGGCGAAGGACAAGAAGGATAAGAAGAAGGGTGACGGGACGGGTGAGGAAGAAAGAAGGCGAGGATAAGAAGAGCAGGAGCAAGAAGACCGACCCAGAAAGCCGAGGAGACGATGCCAAAATCCAAAAAGTCTGCACAAGCGCAAGCGCAAGCTAAGAGCGTCGACACTACATTTGTCTAGAAAACGTCAGCCAATCCCGATGACAATGACTGCCACTCATCGGGAACCAATGATGGGACTTGGCAACCTCCAATAAACACCAACGTCCGTCACCGGCGTCTCCAGTGAGTAAAATTGTTCTCCAGCGTCGTTTTCCATTCACCCAACGTCCCCCATCGAAGTCCGTTGCCAGCCATACCCGGCCCGCTTGTGGAGGTAAACTTATCAGAGATGATGGAGATTATTGGCTAACGCTGGAAATCACTGGGGTTCTAATTTAGGTTCCAACACTAGTAATGGTCTAAACATGACGGTGTCTCGATACGACTACATTGTAATTGAGCGGCTATGTGACAACCATGCGACAAAGCCTTCCGATGCTCCCTACAAATCGTGTTTCTTGCCATTCAAGTTTTCTTCCTGAGTTTTTGAATATTACATAAAGTCAAGTAACCATAACGCAACATAAATGCCCTGAGTCCTTGACGCACCTCCCAACACCGATCCTTTCCTCAATAGCGGCACCGACACCGGCGCGGGGAGCGAAGTTTTCCTTGACACCTGTTTCGAGCTCGAGCCCGACACAGCCGACGGAGCTCGCGAGTGAAGCCCAATATACACCTGTGAGGATGCTTCAGGGGTTTGGTAAGGCAATGCGTCGTCGTCCGTTCCTTGGGGTCCACAGTAACACTTCTCCCTTCCTCCCCTGCAGTATCATCTTCATCTTCATCTTCACGTTCATCCTCCTCCTCCTCCTTCTCCTCCAACCCGCCCCCCCATCAACAACTCATCCACTCCTCACCTCCTCGGAATCAATGTACACTGCATTCTGCGCATCACTCGCGAGGTGGGAAGGCGATGTTGAGCCTGCCCTCGTTTGTTGTTTTGACACCATTCATATCAAACTCAAATTCGACGCGTTCAGAGGCGTACTGGGCATGGGTGAATGCGAATGCGGATGTGAATGTGGGAGAGGCGGAATGACACCCGGCGTTGACGATGCCATGACCCCTTGAAATTATAGCCGTTGAAATCTGTAGTCTTGACATATTGCTAGTAGCTTACATGTGTAATAAAATAGTTGTGGCTTAATTCTATTTGGAAGCGACTAAATGTGCCAAAAAATACCCACCTTGTACCCGAACTTCAAATCCAGAGATATCCCATCCCACTCGTGCGCTCCGTTGTTGGACCCCGCCTATACATGGGCTGGTTCACCTCCTCTATCTTCATCCGTCGAAAGGCCTCACCAGCAACTAACTTTTCCAGCCAAAGGGCGAGGAGGCGCTGAAAAGATGTTGGCTCCACGAAGGGACTTCGGTACTCTGTTCCGCTGCCAGTGAAATCGTGTTGAGGTATATGTTGAAATGCACAGACTATGCCGCCGAGCTTGCGAATTGGAGACGGGACCGGAAGATTGATGTTTCGTGGGTCTAGAAAAGGAACTAGGACACAGCTTTGCGCCCAGGGAAGGAAGCTCGGTAGTTCTACGGGAGAAATGCAGGTCAGATGCAGAAAGGAGATCTCAAAGACTGAGAAAAAGAAAGCGAAACCAGAAACGAATGAACGAACTCTGCAGTCCAGGACATCCGTTGTGAACGGGAGTATTTCCAGCCGTTGACACGAGGCTTGTCGGTACAACTCGTGGCTGAACCAGTATAAGAAGGGTAAAGATGAAATGGGAAGGAGTGGAAGCCAAACCAAACGAAGGATTCTGAAGGAACTACTTACATCACACCAGACAGGTCTCTGCGTTGCAATCCCGCCATCCGCGATCAAGCCAACCGCAAAGTGTGGGTACCCATAAACGTAACTCGCGTACGCAGACGAATGTCGATCTTGTCTCTCGGTATACAATTCGAAGTTGACGGATAATAAGGCTAGCTTGAGCGTTGACATAGGAAGTTTGCAGGGCAACACCCAGGGTGGTTGCATCGGCGCGGCGAGAGGACGCAGAATAGAGGTGTGACGCCACCAAGTCGCAGTAAGGTTACTTTGCACATTCGTAAGGGATCTAAAATATTTTCACTAGAAACATCGTTGTCAGATGGAGGCCGCATTTAGAGGAGAAAGTAACCTCCGTTTGCTTGAAGTTCTGAACTTGATGCTCGAAGCTTGAGAATGAGTAGTTTATAACCTCCAGAATCTAGCCATGATGTGTGAAGCGCGTTCGAGCACGATCATTCCCAAGAAAACGACAAATGACTGGCGCAGGAAGAAGAGAGTTGTCCGAGTCCGTCATTGAGTAACAGTCGTTTATATGGTAGAGTGACCAAATTATTTCCCAGACCTATCACATCCACGTTATCCTTGTGGCATTAGGTTCTAAATTGGATTCGTTGCGTACCTGCATACCATGAAGAAGAGAGGGAACCAATATTTTCGACTGTTACGTGTTATAAATTCTCGTGGGAACTCGGAACCGGTCCGGGGAATCGATTTTTGCACCATCAACGATTTTATCAATGGCCAGTCGGTCGGGCATCTTCCGAAGTATATACACTGACACCCCCCAATGTCGAATTTTTGCAGTAAAAGACCGGTCATGTACAGTCTTCCACCGCCGGTGTGTGTGTCCCTACTGGTCGCGACTCCATCCCAGCCTCCAACACATTGCTAAATCGTACTTAATACAGATCCGCTCATGAGGAATATATTTTGCACGTTTTGTGTACTCATAAGTATTCGTGAAAGAAAACTGAAGGCATCGTTCGTCCCGAACCTTCCTCAATCCCTCCCATCTCCCCGTTGTACCTCGCCAATTGGAAGATCCCAACCAGATGTTTTCGACCAACTGCTGGTCATAACACGTCCCTGCGCATTTCTCCACGTCACATTTACAACTACATCAATACCATGAACGACTTCGGCAGTTATGGGGGTCCCACGCGGCTGCATACCCGCGTTGAAGGTGCCTAAAATGTAGTGGGTACCTGTTTCACCGATAGACATATCTCGGAAAATGACTCACCAAGGACCCATCTCTTCGTTGAATGATTGTAGCAACGCTCTCTGAGATGTAACTCGAGATCTTGGTAGTAGATATGAGGACCTGTTTGACCGTCGGCGTCAGGGAAATGTACGATGGCGAAAGTCGAGCCCTTGACAGCCCTCGTAATGGGAGGCTGTGTCTTCCACTGTAATCCCTTGAGTGTGCTTTCATATACCACTCGAATAAAATCCGTGTTCAGGTCTATTTTCGAATAACTATTCGGTGAGACATTTTAGGAGGAGGCTTAGACCGGCCTTGATAGTAAACATGAGTGCTATTGTCCAGTTGTCGAACGGCGGTGATACTGGAATTTGGAGCTAGCACAATGTTGAGATCAACCAGGTCTCCGTGGTACCAGCCATTCCTTGGGCCCTTGCTCGCGGAGTAGGCGTGCTCCTGCAAAATATTTCCGTGACCGAGATGGTAGATTCGGATCTGTGTGATTTGAGGAGAGGACCCCGACTTCCGATATTTGTGGATGACTCACCTCTTTCCCTCCCGCCCAACTGACGCATGCACATCGTTGGTTTGGAATGGAATGAATCATGCGAATGGAAGTCGCTGCTGAATCTAGAGCTGTCGAAGGAGCACTGGCTTTTCATGAGCAATACGGAAACATCCCCAGGAATCGACTCGCCTTTGTGACTCTACGACTTGCCCTTCCATGTCGGGGATGTCATTTAGGTCGTAGGTAAAAACATTCAAAGGGTCCGACAACAAGGGATCAAACGGGCTACCATTTACCATCGTCGAATAGTACACGTGTGTCGCTGGTCCAGAAAAACGTCTGAGGAAGCAATACACCGCGGTTTCATTGAGCAAGATTCGATATTGCTTTTTGGAAGGAGTTGAACAATCCTGCACTGAAATTGTGACCCCTGAGTGCTGCCATCTATCAACATCCGCAGGGCTCAACTCCACACTTTGTTCCTCTCCCCAAATTGGATCACCTCGGAGAGTCGGAGTTATTCCTGCACGATCATTGAAAAAAAGCTTGTTTTTGTTTTGGCGAATCGTTATACGGAGGATGATATCATTGTTTATGTTGTACAGATCAAGGTATGTCCCGAAGTTGACTCGGATGTGGTCCCGATCCCTCGCAAGGGAAAATGTGCTTGATTTGAAAGTAACACCCATTCCTGCTAAAAGGTTTAGAGGCAGCGCCCCATTTAGTCGCAGGTCTGTGGCCATGATGGAAGGGTGAAGACAAAGAACGTCGAACTTGATGTGCGCTAAGCGCTTTCCGATAAGAACACACGTGATATGTTGATACATTCGTTCGTGTGAACTAAACTTTGCATGAGTACTTATCTTTGACTTATCTGGTACTTATCGACGTTTTTCACTTTGCGGTATTTGGACGGAAAGGTGAACGCAAATGGCGATCGATCAACGAACGCCATGTATACCACGAAACACCAAGTCTATGAGTATATACATTGAAAATGAATCGCCTTCGCATAATACCCCCCAAAGCCCAAGTATGCACGTGTATGGATGGAAGGGCAGGTGAGGCAATGCACAATCACACCGGTTAAAGCTCTAGAATCAAACTACATGCGAGGAGTGAACACCTTACTGAAAATAAGGGCACCAATCATATGAGCTCGAGTTGAACAAGTCCCGGGAGACGTCGGCGCATTTGGCTCACCATTCCCCTCACATGTACACACGGCGACGGTCGAGAAAGAAAAAGTATCGTAAGATATCCTCTTCCCTCCACCTCCGCGTTATCGCAGTTGTTCCACCATGAACGCAAACGTATCGTTGGCAGGTTCTTCATGCAAACTTGAACCCAACATGATTCATGAGACCCATCCCCCTCGTGCTCACTTATTGGGCGTTACATGGGAATCAACAACGCGCCATATTCAAACGGGTCCGCCGATCTGGGGTTGGCTACTGGTAACATGCTCGTAAAACGCCGTAGACTCGATGTTGTGTGGCACCGGGATTGTAGTTTGCGCTCGAATTCGCAGGGACGTAGGAGTGGTTAGGTTGAATAAAAAGAAGTTCCCATATAAATCCACATTCAGAGGAATAGCAGGATGTGGTTATTCGGCACCGTGTTGAACGCTGGGATGGGTTACTTCGAAGGATAGTATTCAATGAAACCCCGCTTTTACGAGGAATATAAACCTGCTCTTTCCCGTATTCTGACATGTTGAAGTAATAGAGACATCCGAAAGTATTCAAAAAGAAAAATCCCGCGTCGAACCTTGGTAAATCCCACCCATCTCCCCATTGTATCTCAGGTTTTTGCGAATGCCAGTGCCCCGTTTTGTACAAACTGCTACTGAACACACGTCCCTGTTTGTTTCTCCAGGTCACATTTATACTCACACCACGATCACCAAACTTGTGAACCGGTTCGGCAGTTATGTCACATTGTGACGTTACAGTGTATCATATGATATGATACAATGAATGTAAACAGTGTATCATATCATATGGGTTCACCGAACGCATTGAACCGGTGAATAATGCAGGGTAGCCCTATAAGGGGCAAT